>Ga0209084_1000029_pt1 | contig 135953 bp, 155 predicted proteins | sample C_130820_MF_Meta_FD_187309 | JGI IMG/M metagenome (GOLD analysis project Ga0209084, IMG submission 187309) | Freshwater microbial communities from Lake Croche, Canada to study carbon cycling - C_130820_MF_MetaG (SPAdes) (version 2) | ecosystem: Environmental > Aquatic > Freshwater > Lake... | reverse complement strand
AGTGTATAAAGCATCATCGCGGTAAAAATCTGCAGTAAACGAAGCATTAACTGTGCCGGGAACGTTACCTTCAAACAAAGTGTCCAAAGAAGGTGTAGGAACAGTGTTACCTGTTGACTGTGCGGTTACAGAAATGACAAAAGGAGTCATATCGTAAGCAGTAGCTATTTCAGCAGCGGTGATGTTTGGTTGAGTTTGTGACGCGTTCCAAGCAGTGTTGTAACCCGAAATAGCAGAACCAAAAGACGTGACAGGAATAAACCCAATCCACGTATTATTGTTCGGAATAATTCTTGCCATAGTGGTAGGCCTCCTAAGCCAATCGTACGATTAAATACCGGTATATCCGATACTACTACAAAGTTTAAGAAAAACTGTTCCTCGAACAAACAAATCCGACAGAATCAAAACACTGCCAAAAAGGTGGATTCACAGTATCGACACGAGTAACAGACCCTAAATTTTGCCATTGAATAGCAGTAATCTTAAAAACCTCAGTGCTACCAAACGTAGAATGAAGCAAATTATTAGGACCGCCATCAACAGCAACACGAGTCTTATTAGCAATCCAATCACACTGCTTACGAGACCCACCAAAATGCCTCAGATTAAAGTTCACAGTCCAATCCAAATTACCATCAAGGTCATTAATCATCACATTAGCGCCAGTAGAAACCAGCACCGTATAAGGAGCAAAAACACTCTGATTAGGTTGACCCTTAACCCAGCCACCATCAGCAGGAGCAACACCATCACCAACAAGCTCGCCAGTAGCCACCAACTGAACAATAATAGCGTCAGTTAACGCGCCATGATCAATCATCTCAAAGCCCCTCTAGCGACCTGTGTGCTCTTATGAGCCAACTCCTTAGCAATACTACTAGCATGCTCTGAAACAGCCGCAGAATCCACCCTAACCCCCACATTAGGCTTAAACGTGATAGCAGTACCCGTAGACGTATTATGAACCACAGCAGACACATTAGCCAAAGGCTTAGACTTCACAATCTCCTGAGCACTATTATGCAAAGCCTGAGGAACCTTCTGAGCATCAACCTGCATTTGACGCAACTTATCTGTTACATTCTTAAACGTCATACATACCACTCCGAAGGAATATTAGTTTCCGGAGTCCAACCTTCCCAACGCTGAACACCAGTAACAGAAATGTTACGCACAGCCTCAAACTGACCAGAAGCCTGAACATCCATAACACGAAAAGCACGACCAACCATCAACACATCAGGATGAGCAACCACAACAACCACATCATTCACCTGAGGAGTAGTAGGCTGCCCGTCATCATCAAGCAAAGGAATAGACACCGCACCACTAGAAAAATACTGAGGCTCTTCACCCAACTGATACTGCACAGGCCCAGCAATCGTAGTAACCCTACCCTTGCCAGTGTAAATAGTAGAAAGCACAGTAGCAGTAGCATCACCAGTTGTAGTATTAAGAGAAGGTTTACCTGGACGATCAATACGCAAAGTAGCAGTCATATTCATTTCGGCATAACGCTGAGCATAACGATGCACAAGACTAGTATTAATTTTGTACATTACGGAAGTACTCTTTTTAACTTGCCAGGCCGCTCGGCCGCAGCACTCTTCGCACGTCCTTCGCTAGCTCTTACAGCCTCTCCAGTAACACGATGAATACCATAATCAGAACCATGCTTAATTTTTTCTGGCAAACTTGTAGTTTTTCTAGACAAAGCCAAAAATCGCGAAGCTTCTTTACCGGACAAATGCTGCAGAAGCATACCCTGTTTCATTTCATTATCAAAAACACTAGCGTTACCAGCTTTAAGCGCCCTATTCATTGCAGAAGGCAAGCCCTTAGCAACACGACCAAGCTCAACTAATTCCATAATTAGCCCCAAACAATCGGTTCATTTTGAACATCAGACTTCCACCAATCAGTCGAACGACCAGGATGAAAATCACCATAATTCTGACGGCCAGCAAGATAATTATCATTAAAGCCAATACCAAACACAAGAGGCTTAATCTCAGGATCCCACTCAATACTCAAAATATTAGCCGCAGTAACAGGGTCAAAGAACCCATACAAAGCCTTATACTGGTCACGCAAAGAAACAGCAAGATTATTGTAACGCTCCTGCAACTCGCTCAACTGAACAGAAACACCATCAGCCGAAACACTAACCTCACGAGCAAAACGACCAGAAATAACCTCAGCCGCAACCGCAGCAACATAAAGCGGAGCATTGTAATCAGTATTCCACTGATCTAAAAGAAACTGAACCTCCTCATCCGTCAACAACGGAAAAGAAGAATCAGTATCCCCTACATAAAACCGAACACTGTCCTTATCAGAAGAACCCGGATTACCACTATACGTCCACGACATAGGACAATCCTAACTGATAAACAAAAACTTAATGAAATACTTACTTTTCAATATCCTTGTAGTAACCCTTTTTATGAGCCCGCATAGTGCCTACCGTAGCGCCACCAACACCACCAGCCAAACCTAAAGTGCCACCAACCGCAGCAAGCCCTGCAGCAGTCTTAGGATTCTTAATTTTTCCAGAACGCAGAGCGCGACCAACACCATAAGCCGCCCCAATACCAGCAGCACCACCTACAACATCGCCGGTAATTTCATTACCAGCAGCGCGAAGCTTCTTACCCTTCTTACCCGCAACAGCACCATGCATACCAGGAAGAACCGTACCCAAAGCCAAACGGGTAGAGTTAATTTTATCGTCACTCTTACGCACATGCAAAGCCGTCTGACGAGCATTCTTGTCACGACTAGCCTGCCTAATACACGTAGCACACGACCCATTATCGCAATAACGCTGACCAGCAGAAATACTACCCACATGAGTAGGAGCCAACTCAACAGACTTAGCAAACTCATTAAGATCACGATAAGCCTTAGCAATCGCAAACGACTTTTCTACAGACATACGAGCCTCCCGACACGTTTTACATTTACAATTACAGCCCTTTGCTGCAATGCCATGCTTACAACCACAACCACATGATGCGCACATTACAAATCCACTTCCTCAATCCAACGGGCTTTAATCCAAGTCTCAACACGAGTCCAATTAGCGGCGCCAGGAACAACATCCCCAACAGCATAACTAGTACTACCAATAATCATAGGCCTTGTAGCCTTATAAGTCTTAGTCTTATCAATATCCGCGATAATTACTTTGCGAGTAGCAAGACGCTGTGCCATTCTATTAGCCACACAAACATCTTGTGACGACACAGGAGAAGAAAGTAAAGTTAACGTAACACCAGGGGCATTGACATCCCAACCTGTAGTATTAGTTTCAAAAGATTCATTTGGAACCAAATTATATGCACTTACAGTGCTTGAGGTTTCTAACTTTACCCCATCAATATACAGATTAGAATTTGCCACAACTTGACCAACATCAAAACCAATGCTCCAATGTACATTAGTGCCAACTTGAACTACTGGTTTAGATATTCTTGTCCAAGTGTTTGCAGGAACAACAAAATCGCTTGCTCCATCATATGAAGTACCATCATTGTCTCTAAAAGGAAGTTTAACTGTTGTTGCTACAGGTGAATAAACATAAGCGCTAAAAACATATGTTCCAGCAACAAGTGTGTTTGTAATATCCGCAAAAACGTATGAAGTAGCAGGCGTAAAAGTCGAACCAACTGAAAGCTTTAAACTATTACTACCATACAAAGAATATGTTGACGAAGTTTGCAAAGTAGCCGACACATTATCGGGAGATTTTAATAATTCCCAACCAGAAGCATCAGTTTCAAAAGAAGAATTTGGTACCAAGTTAGGCTTAAACACATTAGCAGTTGAAGATTGTTCTAGCATAATTCCATCAACAACAAATTTTGATCCAGCCACAGCCTGTGAATTCACAGGATAAGTGTTATAACAAATATGAAGTCTTACAAACGCGGCTGATGCATGAGTAGTAAAAGTATGAACTACTCTTTTCCACCCATCACTAGCATAATAAGTAGTATTAGTCGTATTATGCTGAGTGACAATATTGGAACCACCAGAATCTACGTCATGAACAATAGTAGCAAGATCAATACTACTGTTACCCGACCCTGGCTTAACATAATATGAAAAAGTGTAAGTTGTACTAGGACTAACAGCAATAAGGTTAGGGGTTCTAATGCCCGAATTATTTGAAGCAACTTGCGTAACTTCTAAAGCATTCGTACCAAAAACAAAATTAGGAACAATAGAATTAGCTTTACGAATAGAAGTCTGAAACTTGCCAACAGAAGTTTTAGTAATTGGCATTAAACTTCCTCAACCCACCGGGCCATAATCCATGAGTCTAAACGAAGCCAACTAGATGCCTCAGGAACAATGTCCCCTGCAGCATAAGTATGCGCACCAACAACCAAAGGCTTAACCGCTTTGTAAACAATAGCCTTAGTAGTATCAGCATTAATCGCATTACGAGTAGCAACCCGCTGAACCTCTTTATCAGCCACCGCAACATCCTCCTGAGACACCGAAGTAGCACGAGAAGTAGTAGAAGTTGCTTTCTTAATCGACGTCTGCACTTTGCCGTTAGTAGCCTTAGTCACAGTCATACTAACCCCTAACTAGGATCAATAGTAAACGTATTAGAGTACGTTCCTGTAGTAGAACTAATTATTGCAGCAACACGAAAATCATACAAAGTATTAGCAGTTAAACCAGTAATAGTTGCAGTAACAGCCGTAGAAGCAGTATGAGTAAAAGTAGTCCAAGACGAAGCAGAAGACAACTTGTACTGAATACTGTAATCTGTCAAACCAGAAGGGCTATTGCTAGGCGCATACCAATTCAAAACAACCTGACCAGAACCAGCAGTACCAGTCAAAGCATAAGGAATATTATCCTTAGCATAATCCCGAAGAACCTGAGGATTTAGATAAGTAGGTATTGGAGTGTACTTAACAGAGTTATTAGCAGAACTATCCGTCATGTAAGAAGTATCCAACAAGCCCGTAGGCCCAAAAGCACCATCAGGAGACTGCTGGCGTGCAGTAGCCAAGCGAACGGCGGATGGCCCCGGAACAGGGACCACCCACCGCTTCGCAAGAAGAGACTGCAACGTCTTCATACTCAACACTTCAGCATCAGTAAGAATATATCCCTTAGCACGATTCACACCACCAATAGTGAGAGCCTTAGCTAAGCGAAGAACAGTTGCAGGACGATACATGATTATGCAACCACGCCCGTGAAGAAAGCACCAAGGTCAGTAGCAACCGTCTTCATATCGTAAGTCATTTCTGCCTCGATACGATCAGAAGCAATATGCTCCATACGGAAACGCTTAATCTTAATACCTTCAGAGTTACCACCGAGGTAGCCGTTCCAAGTGAACGTGTAACCAGCAGATGGAGTCATCAAGCTAGGTGCTGAAGGAGCGTAGCACAACAGAGCAGACTTAGAATCATTAATGAAACTGTATGAAGCAGCAGCATCCTGAGTCTTAGCATCTGGAATCTGTGGACCAGTAGCCTGTGAAGCGTACGACGTGTACAACTCGTTAACACCAAACATAGTAGCAATCAAGTCTTCAGTCACGATACCGCGCTGAGTGTACTTGATACGGTCAATGATGTCTGGATGTTGCTTGAGAGCAGTCATAACATCCGCACCAATAACCATGATGTTAGGCGCAAAACCAGTGTTCTTACGGAAAGCAATAACCGCACGAGCAACGTCACCAATAGGGTCAGAACCAGCATCAGACCACTTAGCAGCCGGAGCAGTGAAACCATTAGTGTTAGCAGAAGCACCAACAACAAGGTCATTGTCCCAAACGCCAGTAGTGAAGTACTTAGCAGCCCAGTCAACGTCACGCTTCAAAAGAAGCTGATTAGTGATGAACTCGGTGCTATCGCGGTCAAGCACAAAGTTACTATCAGCATTAGCGCGTAGCTGGTCATCAATGTCCTTGTGAACAGCGTAGACATGAGCAAAGTACTGGTCGGTGGTTGTATTCCAACCAACGCCAGGTGACTCTGTAGAAGGAGCACGACGAGCAACGTCAGTACGACGCCAATCGCTCTTGCTGTACTTCCAATAAAGGTCAGATTGCTTCTTGACAGGAACCTTAGGGAAAACCTTGTCAGCAATGTATGCATCTGCAGACTGCATGTAGGCAATCGACACATTGGTCAACGGCACATTAACATGCAGATCGGACTGGGATGGACTTGGCATGAGTTAGTCTCCTATTTCTATCGTGCGGCCAGAAGCACGGGGATAAGCTCGCCTGCGGTAGACGAAGAAGCAAGTGCGGTACCAGCAATAACCTGATTACGAATAACGTTAACCTTGGTAGCTGAAGAAGCACGACCAGCTTCAGCAGCACCTGCAGCGTTAATGTAAGAGATTGTAGTAGCACCAACAGCAGTTACAACAAAAGTACCGTTGTTAGCAGCAGTTGTAGCATACGAAATGTTAACGATGTCGCCAACCTGTACGCCATGTGACGTTACGTCAGTAGTGGTACCAGTTCCTGCAGCACCAAGAGTCATAGTGACAGTTGGTGAAGAGAAGGTGCTAGAAGTTGAACCCTGTGAGTAACTTAGAGCGTTAGTGTAACCACCAAGGAACCTAGTAGCAGCACCTAATGAATCTGAAGTTACTTTTGCGCCTGCAGTAATACCTGTATCGCCTGAAACTACAAACGAAACACCAATGAAGCCAACCTGAGCAGCAGCGCCCACAACCTGTGGCTTATTCTGCAAAACACCAATTGAGTAATCTGATGCAGAAGTACAAAGACCAGCAGTCTTAGAACCAGTCACTTTAACAAAGCGGTACTGATTACCAGCAGTGCTAATGTTACGAGTTACAGTGATACCTGCAGTAGACTGTGTAACACCAGGGGTAGCGTTAGCAACAGTAAAAGTAGTTGCCGAAGCAATACCTGTAATAGTGAAAGTACCATTATTTCCTGCAGCAGTAGCACCAGTAACAACAATCGTGTCACCAAAAGAAAAACCATGAGGTGTTGGAGTGGTGAAAGTGTTCACTGACGATGCGTAAGAAACAGTAGCAGTCAAAGACTTGCTAGATGGGAATCCACCAAGACCAACGTTAGATACACCGGTGTAACCAGCAATCGAAGCGTCAGCAGCGAGGGAAATGGATTTAAGGGACTCTTCGTAAGCCATGACTTATCGTCCTTCTGCTAGGTAAGCGTCATATGCGCTTGGATTAGATTCAAACATTGCAGTAAAAGCCTGCTCGTAAGACACATCAGCCTTACCAACAAACTCGCTAGCAAGTCCATTTACAGTATCAAGTACCGAAGCATTGTCTGTATCTCCAACATACCCGATTTCGTTGTACAACGCATCACCGATAGCAGAGAAAAGTTCATCGACAAGTTCTAGCTCTTCATCAGTCAAAGCCTCAGCGATTGACTTCAAAATAGGGCCAAATACCTCAGGAGCAACCGGAAGATTGTACTCCGCTGCCTTAGAGATGAAAGCATCTTCGATACGGGCATCCTCAATTGCTGCAGCATATTCAAATGCTTCAGCAGCCTGAGCCTTCGCGATTTCAACTTCATCCATCGCCTTAGCGATAATTTCTTCGCGATCACGCTCGGTGACCGCCTTACTTAGTTCCTCAAGAACCGAGTCACCTAGACTCATATGATCACTCATTTCTGCCTTAGACAAGGCGTATCCACCAGCGGCACCGGTGGCACCAACAACGGCAAGACTTTTGCCTGGATTTTCTTTCACCCAACCAGACGTCTTCTTCGCACCACGAACAAGCGACTGACCAGCTTCAGAACTTGTAGCACCACGGTATGCAGTGCCAGATTTCTCCGCAGCATTAATCATGTGCGGGAGAGCCTTTTGTCCCATCTTTGTTGCAGCAAACTTTTCTGCAAAACCTGAGAACATATTTTTTTCAACATCGTCATCAGAATCATCTTCAATTTCATCTTCGACGTAAACATACTCGTTGCCTTCAGCATCAAAAACAACATCACCATGCTCAAGAATTTCAGCAGGAACTTCCTCGCCAGTTTCATCAAACAAAGCAGCAGGAATCTCTTCAGCGCTATCGTCGTTTTTAGCGAAAGCAATAAGGCCATGCTGATTAGCAGGACGGTCCACGACAGACACCTCATCTATCTCAATGTCAAAAAGACGCTTTACATTTTGATTCATAGTACTCCAATCTTCTTACAAAAAATGATTGCTCGCATTAGACTTAACAACTTTTATGTCCACGGCTGATTACGAGCACTAACACCACGCTTGTAAGACCCAGCACTAACAACACTGGCGCCCAACGCTGCAGCAGTCAAACCCAAACCACGCTTGGTCAAACCAGGCTTCAACTTAATTCCCAAACCATCCTTAGCGCGGCTAGCAGAATCAAGACCGCTAACTGTGTAATTTCGTGCAGCCTCACGACCCAATACAACGCCAGTACCTGCAGCAGCGCCAGAATAAAGACCTAAGCGACGCTGACGATCAGCCTCAGGATCAAAACGGCGATAGGCCTTGCCAACACCCGACTCTTTAAATGAACTAGCGCGTTTGCTTGGTTTGTCCAACGCCCTGCGGGACTCACTGCGTAAATCAATACCGGTTTTTTTAGCATCTCTGATGCGCTTTGCTTCCTGCTCAGCTCTAAGGCCAGACAAAGGCCCAGTATCTTTACCAGCTTGATTTCTAACAGCTGAAACACGAGAAGAAACGTTTTTTCCATAAGCGTTAGCCATGATTCTGTCAGAGGTATGGCTAGACATCATTGTTGCTGTGTTTACTGAACTAGGCAATCCTTTAGAAACTTCCACCAAAGACTTTTGAATGCCCGAACGGTGAGCAGCATTTACATACTCTTGACCACGAATAGCACCATCAACAGCACCCAAAGCGCCACCAGCAACCGCGCCGCCAACAGCCCATTTATTCTTACCAGCAAGCGCCTTAGCCCTCTTGCCATGCTCAGCCAAAGTTTTTTTCTGCATCAAGCCATTAGCCCGCATCATCTTTTCATACTCGCGATTAGAACTACGAGAACCACGAACCATCTCGCGCTTAGGCTTAGTGGCCTTATCTTCCTTAACGCCAGTTAAACTACGCTCAAAACCGCCATCACCTAGCATGTGGCCCAAATAGCCTGCAGAACCAGCCCCAATAGCACCACTAGCAATAGTGTTAGAAGCAACAATGCCATTCTTTTTATCATTCAAGTTTTTACCATGACCATTACGGCTCACAGAACCCTGCGACTTATTTACAGCAGACTGACCAGTATTCATTGCACTTCCTTTAGGTTTCTTCAACAAGTGGTGCGCAGCACCCGCACCAATAGCCATATTTACGCCCTGCAAACCAAGACCAGCAATTGCTGCGTTCTTAGCACCAATCTTACGCGCAATAGCGCCCATTTCTTCAGGCGTAGCCTGAAAACCTTTAGCCTTAAGATTACGATACTTTTTAGCCGACTCCGCAACAGCAGCGCCCTCAGCAATAGTAGACCCAACAAGACCAGCGCCCAGCTCGTGCGCATGATTTTTATGATTAGAAGAATCAGCAGCCATTACACCATCGTACCTTGACCAAGAGGCGAATACACTGTTGCGCGACCACCCTCATAAATATTCAAACCACGAGCCAAACGACGCAACTGACGTTTAGTCATACCAGACTGATTACCCAAATTACTACCAACAGCCATAACATTTGCCGAAGCAATCATTTGCAAAGGAGACACAGGATTACGACGAATAGGCACAGCATTATTTTGCCAATCCCTAATGTTCTCAGGAAGATACGGAAACTCCCTAACATTTGACCCTTTAGAAATGTTACTTTCAACAAAAGCTCTACTGATAGACATTTTTAGACTTCTTTACGCTTACCGCGACCATGAATAGAAAAGCCAGTAACTTCGCCCTTCTTAACTTTCTGCCAAGCATCCTCATCATGAATCTTGTAGCCAACCCACCAACCAATAGGAGTATCGTCAGGCAAACCCATCTTTTCAACCTTTTCAGGTGTCATAACAAAAGACTCAATCATGTCACCGGCATGAAACGGCTGGTCGCCATCACGCTTATGCTGATGACCTGCTTTACGAGAATTAAGAACATACTGGTATGCAGCCTTCTCAATCTCTTCAGGAGTAATCCAATCGCCCTGACGATCAACAACCGGGCGACCATCAACCTCAACAATAGAAGCCCAACCAAAAACTTGACGCTTATCCTCATCAGACTTAGCAAACTCACCAGCCCACGTAATGTCAAAATCATCATCAGACTTACTCATAGCGTCAGTATTATCAACCTGCTCGCCCTTATGAGAATGCTTAGGTGGAACCTTAACGCGAGGCACCTGCGGAGTACGCTCCTGTGGAACAAGACGGCCACGCTTATTACTAGAAGAAGTATTTAGCTCTGAAGGCTCTGGACCCATCTTAGAAATACCCTCAGGAGTGTACAAATACTCCCAAATGGCCTCAGGATAAACAGCATCGCCAAACAAAGTTTTGCACAAATCAACAAAGCCAGGATCAACCTTATGAAGCGACTTAACAATCTCTAACGAATCCATTGATTCTCCAAATTCTTATTACGTTTATCTTATCTTACAGCTAAAGTCTACCAAGGTGGCATAACTTTAATTTCATACAATTCTATTGGCGGGTTAGTACCCTTATCGCGAATAGCCGAATTAACTTCATCAATAATCTCATCGCTATCACTAAGTGATAAAAACTCCTGCAAATTACTTACGTCCTTATCAGAAGGCACAATTTTTACTCTTTCAGCAAACTCTTCAGGATTTTCGTTAGCAATATAATGCGCTTCCCAAAGGTCACTATAACTACCTACAATAAGTTGATATTTCTCTTCTGGGTTGTACCCAGCCAAAATAGCATCATATTCGCCGTTTTCATTAATCAAAGCTTCCGGTTGCCACATTAAAAATGAATTACTTAGACTAAAACGCTGCTTACTATTATTAGCCGCTTCAAGCGCCTGCTCAGGTGTTTCAAAAGACCACTCACCAGTATCTTCGCTATTACCACCAGTACCTGTAACTTTAATAATTTTTTCAGGCTCTCTGCGATCAGCATGATTAATAATATTTCCAACAACTGGTGACAAAGCCCTACCGGGAGACGTGCGTTGTTCTCTAGGTATTAACAAACTGCTGCCATGAGTATTTTTAAACACTTTTAAAGCAGTTCTATCATCCTCAAGATTTCCTGAAACTATTTCTGTAGGACCTTTAGGGTGAGTTTCTTTTTTATACGAACGCTCGCTAAATGCTTTTTCATTTAACCATGGCCACAAATCAGGCATAGGAGACATACCGTAAGGAACAATCACAGCCCAACTGTCACCAAACTTAATAGGGTCATGTGTTTCATCCCTATAAAACATTTTAAAATTAGTTTTAAAACTTTGCTTAAATTTAGTTTCAGCAAAAACTGGCTCTTGGCGCAAAGCAGAAACCTTCTGACGAACATCAGCTTGATTCTGACGCGACTCTTTAAAATCAAAATTACCCTGCTTAGCTTTTTGCCCAATCTCACGCTGGCGAGCCATCTTATTGCGCTTATCCAACTTAGCCTTAAGAGACGTAACATTCTTATCAGTAAACTGACCATTAACAGCACGAGGATGTTCTACGTTAAAAACCTCACGCTCCTCATCTGACAAATTTTTACTAATATCTTCTTCCCACAAATCAGGATCATCATTAACCAAAGCGATTTCATAAACTTTAAAATCATCAGTATTAGGTACAAAATCGTCTTCAAAATCGTCAGAATAACTGTGCAACTTATGCTTGCCGGCATTAATCAAAGACATTAAACTGCGAGGCTCTGGGCCACCAGTAACAAGTCTAAATGTAGCTTTAGGTGCAACAGTACTCCACTTAAAATCATCAGTATGCGGATTACCGCTAGAATTAGTCAAAACATCAGCACGATTCTTGTGAACAGGCGTGTAACTACATTTTAGAAGAACAGTGCCTTCATTAACAATATTTTTTAAACCACGTATGTCAACATAGTCACTAAAGCCATCTTTGCCAAAAGCCTCAAGTTCACCATTACCATCATGATTCTTAACATCCCACGCAGTAAAAAGATTACTCTGCTTTTTAATTTGATTAAGTAAAGAAGCATTAACAGGAATATACACGTCACCATTAACAAAAAACGTTGGAACCGTAGGGCAATCGCCACTAGGGTCGTTTAGTTTAAAATCAGGCTTGCGAAAAGAATGCCTAAAACTAGTTTTAAAAGTATCGCCAGTAGTTTGCACCTCCATTTTTTTAGGCTCCACTTTAGTACGAGGCGCAATCTTAGTTCGAGACTCACCAGCGGTCTTAGACCTAGCAAAATCAAAAGTACCACGCTTGACTTGCGAACCAACCTCACGAGCAGCCTTAAACTTTTTCATCTTATTCAACTTGGCACGCAAATCAAGAACTTCACTCTTATCAGTAAAACGACCATCAGAAGCCCTAGGGTGCAACTCTTCAAACTCAGACTTTTGCTTAGAAATTAACTCAGAAGAAATCAAAGACTCACGACTACCCATAACAGATGCATAAGTCATCAACTCGCGATCAGCATAATCAGCACGAATATGCGGATTAACAGTAGCCGCTTTCATAACAGACGCATAACGCCCCAGACGCTCAACAGGAACACCATGCACCTCAGCAGCACGTTCAATAGCGTTAGGCCAAGGCATTCCGTTATTTGTCCACGTATGCAATAAACGCTCAGTAGAAGCCACGGCTTTCTCATGAATAGCATCAGCCAACAATTTGCCATAACGTTCAGAAGCATCACCCATAACAGGTTTAGTTGCCTCAGACAAAGCCTTAGCAATAGGCTGTAAATCAACCTGTAAAAGCGCCTTACGCACAGTATGAGTATCAACTAGTGTCTGAGTAACTAAAGGCTTTAAAACACCCATAGCAAGCCCGTGATAACCCAAAACAGCCACACCAACACCATTGACAACATCCGAATCATCAACAGACTTTAAAATCTCTGCAGATAACTCCGGATTGGCCCACCAACGATTCACAATCCCCTACTTTCAATGCTAAGAGCTAGAAGCCCCGATAGCCGAGTTTACATCATCAACAGTAAACACAGACAAATCTTCAGTAGACAAATCAGGCTTACGACTCAAACGCACATTTCTTGCCTCTTCAAGTCTGGCATGCAAACGCTCCATAGCACGGCCATTACCACCTTCAGCAGATGCCACACGAACAGCCTCATTCAAAGCCTTAGCAGTCTGTGGACTATCAACCACATCCTTATGCCTAGCCATACGTTGCTCAAGAATCTGTACCTGCTCCTTATGAGAATAGTTAGGAAAATTAACAGTCTTAGAAAAACGAGACTTCATACCAGGATTAAGCGCCATAAACTTACCCATCTCACCCGGATAACCAGCAACAATAACCACAGTATCATCCTTATGTTCCTCCATAAGTTTCATCAACTGAGTAGCAGCTTCTTTACCAAAAGCATCATCCGCAAGAGTGTAAGCCTCATCAACAAACAAAACACCGCCACGAGCAGACTCAAACTCTTTACGAACACGATCAGAAATGTTATTGCCATACTTACCAACCAATTTACTACGGTCAGTCTCAACAACAGTATCCTTTGGCAACAAACCAGCCGCGTTATACAACTTTGCCAACTTTTTAGCCACAGTCGTTTTACCAGTACCAGGCTCACCAACAAACACCAAATGCTTAGCGTTATTAGACACAGGCAAGCCAGCTTCTTCGCGCTTCTGATTCATCAAACCAGTAGCAACAAGACTATCCACTTCATTAGCCACTTCATTCATACCAATCATTGAATGAAGGTCAGAACTAATACGCTCTACTTTTGCCGTATCGGCACCAGTGGTAGACCCGCCTCGCGCCTCACTGCCACCTCTTGGGCCAGCCAATGATTCTTCGCGATGAGCACCTGTCGGGACGAGTACCCCTGCTGGCTTTTCGCTAACTCCCCCGCTGGGGGCTCCGCTTTTGGGGCCTCAACACCACCTGCCTCAGCAGAAGATGCTTTCAACTCCTCTAACTTATCCATCAACTGAGACGTATAGATAGCACCCCAAGCAGCTTGTGTAGCTTGCGCACGCTGGTCAATAGTTTCAGGCAAGAACTGTTGGAATGTACCAAAATGAGAACTAGTGCTAGACCCCATCGCATCTTTCCATTCATCAGGAGTAATGCCTGCTTTAGACAAAGCCTTGTCAGCAGCCTTATCCGGATCAATAGCGGCCTCAGAACTAAACAACTCACCAATACGAGCATCCTTAGCTTTTTTAAGCACAGCAACGCGCTCAGCGACCAATTTACTCATTTGAGTGTTATCCAAACCATCAAGGTCTGACGCAATCTCGGCAACCGCAGGATTAGCATTAATCATCGCTTTAAGACCAGCCTTGTCATTAACAGACGCCAACTCAGCCATCTCCTGAGGCTTATCGCCTGAATAAAATAGACCAGCAGGACCATGAGCCGCAGGTGCGTAAGGAGACTTTAACGAAGCAGAATCGTTAATTTTATCTGCCACATAATGCACATTGTTTTGCAAATCCTCAAGCGACATACCAAAACTGGCTTCAGATTCGCCCTTCCAAGCAGAACCATACAAAGCAGCCAAAGCCTCTTTCACTGCTTTTTCATCAGACAAAACCGCGCCTACAACAGCAGGGTCTGATTTGTAAGCCTTAACTAAAGCATCGTGCTCTCCATTATTTGAAGCAGCCAAAAGATACTTAGCAGCCAAACGTTTATCACCAGTAGTTTCAAAAGCACCCTTTGCTACAGACCACTCTGTAGTGCCTGGGATACCTTGAATTGTTGGGTCATGACTGCGGAACATAGACGCCAACTCTTCAACATCTTTAGATGCTTCTTTATCCGCGACAGCAGTAAATGCTTCCAAATCACCCAAAAACTTAGCCTTAGGAACAGGCTTAGCTTTAGTCTCAGGTGTTGCACCAGCAGAAGGTGTTGCACTAACTTTTTCTTCCTTAGGCGCTGCACCAGCCTCAGTCTTTTCTTCCTTAGGCTCTTTGTAACCAACATTAGGCCGTAAATCACCGGCACCAGCATTAACATAACCCTGATCCTTAGCGCCCAACTTTTGACGCGCTCCCGCAGCACCAGACTGACCAAGCGACTGCAAGAATCCACGCTGACCATTCTTATCAGCAGTCAAAGGCTGATACTTAACAGAACGAATAAAATAAGGGAACTGCTGTTGCAAAGTTTGCAAAGCAGCGTCATAACCTTTTGAATTTAGATTAAGACGAGAAACACGGGCTGCACGCTTCTGCTCAGCCAACTCATCAAACACTTCATTAACACGACGATTGTAACGCTCATTCTTGTACTTAAAGCCCTCAGAATCCACCTGCTTAATGGCATCCTCATGAAGCATCTGCAAATCTTGCTCATTAAGCGTCGCACCAGCAGTACGAGCTTGGTCAACATAATGCTCAAACAAATCTTTGCGTTCTTTTGGCGTAGAGCCCATAGAGTTAGCCATACCGCGAAGACGTTCTTTTTCACGCTGATCAATATCTTGAGTGTACAAATTAGAGTTTTGAACCGCATCAAGAATACTGACATAGCGGTCAACCATCTGTCGAGCCTTATCAGAGTTAGCGCGAGCGCCACGGAAATTAGGGTCAAACTCTAAAGAAAACACACCACTGCTGGAAACAACAGTAGCCATACGCGCACCCGTACGAATAGACGCATAAACATCCTCCGCAGTCAAACCACCCTGCTGACGAGTACGCACATACTGGCCGCCACGCAAAGACTTAAGATTCTTCAAATCAAAAGGCAAATAATGGTCATCAGAAAAACCAACAGACTGACTAACAACATCGCCATCAGCATCAATAATGACACCCTGCGACGGCAACACATTACCCGCTGCGCGAGACAAATCAGCAACAAAAGGGTCCGACGGTAACGTATTCAACAAATGACGAGCCGCCACATCAGCACGAACATTTAGTGCCAACTCATCTGGCGTATACTCGCCACCACGAGTGCGCTTCAAATGATTCATTTCATAAACAGCCGACGTAGCAACAACGTCTTTTTCACCCTGACCTGAAACTTCATTTTCAAGATGATTCATAGCCAAAGTATTATTAGGGTTAGTAGCCACAGCATTAACAGCATTCATAGTGACACTATTAAACTGACTAACCAAATCTAAATCAGGTTCTTTCTCAGTACCGCGGTAACGATACGCAGCCTGCTGAGCATAAGGCCCCAAATACTTTTCAGCCTCAGGACCAGTCTGACCAACAAACTGCGCAAAACGCCCATACTTTTCCATACCAGGAGTTTCACGAAGAATGCCACCACCTGCATGCAACCGGTCAAAGAAAGTGCCCATCTTAGACTTGTCTTGAGAACGCATGTAACCGCGATCCATAGTCTGACCAAGTTTTGTGTAACGAGAAGAATCAATAGTGCCCAATTCAGCCAAAGCTGGACCGCCTGCATTACCCATCACATTATAAGCATTAACCTTATTATCAATAAGAATTTGGTCAGTAGGGTTATCCAAATTAGCCGCATCAACACTCATAGACTTGTAATCATCATTAATAGACCAAGCGCTATCAGACGGTAGACCACCCTTAGCCTCAGAGCCAGGAACAACAATGTCACGCAACTTGTCATTATGCTTATTTTGAACAGTAATACGAAGGTTAATCTTTCCCGCATCACGACCAAAACTTTCCATAATGCTATTAGCCTGCTGATTAGCTGCATCCCACTGATACTGATGCTGGTCAACAAGTTCTTGCGTATCCGGATGAATACCTTCAGCATAAACGTTTTTCTTACCATCATGCATAACGTGCGTTTGAGTAGACGCACTATGCTTAGACTTATGCTGCGCAGCGGCATAACCAACGTATGCGCCTGCTTTTACCTCAGCCGCAGGAGGTGCTTTGACACTAAAGCGGCCACCACTGCCACGAGGATGAAGACGCTCATCAAAAGTACGATCATCAGCTTTAGAAATATCTGAAGCAATAAAACGCTCGATGCCCGCAATCCATTCAGCATTCTTTTGAACTTCAGGGTCAGGATACTCACCATTAGCCATAGTCTCAACATATGCACGACCTAACGCACGCTTAGCAACACCAACACGCTCTGCCATAAACACAGACAGCATCTTTTCAACCGCAGGGCGAACCTGCTCAGCCTCATCAGCCAAAACCGAATAAACGATTTCATCAATAAGAATCGAACCGCCAATAGGGTCTTCCTCTACAGCCTTACGAACCGCATCAAGCAACGACACAACAAAACCCCTTAACCAATCGACCCATTAACAGAAACAACCTTACCACTACGCGTTCTCATCAAATGACCTGCTCTAATAGCAGGCTTACGCATCAAACCCTTAGGAACGCTAGGCACCAAAGCCAAAGATGCCTTTTCAACATCCCACAAAGACTTAGCAACAGCAACATGACGGCCCTTACCCCACTCACCAACAGCCTCGCGCTCATAAGCCTTAGCCTTAATCTTATTAGCCTTAGCATTCCAAGCCCTAGCAGCCCGAGCATTATCATGCGCTTCTTTAAGAGTAATAGCACCAGCAAGAGTACCTAGCGCCGCACCAGCCTTATTCTTATGACGCAAATCCCTGACAGAATAAGCAATAGCGCCAGTACCTAACGCTCCAGCAGCAGCGGCATCAAACGTGCGACTATTAGCGCCGTGTTTTAAATACTTATAGCCCTCTTCAGCCTTTGGACTAATACGATCACGATGAGTAGCCAAAAACTTGTCATCGCGCTTAATAATAGAAGACGAAGCCCTACGCTGCTTACCCTGCTTAACTTCTAAGTTTTGCATATGAGCATTATTAAAAGCACCCAAAGAACCAACACCAATAGAGCCAATACCCAATGCGTTAGAAGCTTTAGTCGCTTTAGGCTCATGTGAAATCAAAGTAGAAATATGCTTATTAGCCGCCAACTTAGGAGTTTTCTTAACAGCATAATTAGCAATCTCAGGTGCACGAGTACCCAAAGCAGCAAGACCCAAAGTGCCAGCAACACGAGAAAAGTTCTTAGCGCGACGCTTAGAATTAAGAATCTTGTCTTCATACTCCGGCGCATCACTCTTACTCAAAGTCTTTTCCCCACGCTTCAACTGGTCAGCCATAACAGCATTACGAGCAACAGGCTTAACCACATCATGGTGAATGTCCAAACGACGAGTATCCTCACCAGTGACAGCATGCTTAGCGCCAACCAAAGCCAAAGGAATACCTGTGACCTGCAAACCACGAGCACCAAACTTTGAACCAACAAACTTGGCATGATGAGAACCTAACTCACGGGCCTTAGTAGCATCCCACAAACCCTTCTTGCCAGACTCCCTCAAAGTACGCTCAGCGCGGTAATTGATGTTAGCGCCCACGCCAGTAAGACTGCCACCAACAGCAGCAGCCTCAACGCCATGTAATCTATTCTTTGACTCTTTCTTCATCACAACCCACTTAGCGCCAAAGTAATACGCCTAAAAGTTTCCTCAACATTAGGTTCAGCAGCCATCATAGAAACAGCAATGCCAGCACGAGCCAGCATCTCTAAAGCCTCATCAAACTTAACGCCATTCTCTTCCATAACATCAGACACAAACAAATTAACAAGTTTTGCAGCATCAGCATTATTCTCCTGCGCAATGTGCGCACAAGCACCCGCAATAGTCATTTGCGCCCTATGTTCAAGAACCAAATTCATTACTGCCCCTGCTGAGGATTTTGTTGTTGACTTTCTTGTTGACTAGCATTCTGTTGACTATCCTGTTGACCAGGCTGACCAGGCTGCGCTTGCTGTTGTTGCTGACCCATCAAAGTTTGAGCCAACTGTTGCTTAGCCTGAACATACGCAATGTTAGCTTGTGCGTATTGCGTAGCCTCCGTACGCATCTGCATTTGACGACGACGATCTTCATCCTCTTCATTAAGTTTAGGCAAACGAGCAGCATCTCGAATAAAGTTCTCCATAGTTGGGTCTGGGAACCATGTGACACCAGTGCTAGACATAGCGGACATAAACTGAGCCAACTGCGCAATATCTGGACTATCAACATCACCAGGCACAATCTTAGGCAACTCAGCAGGCTTCATACCATTAACAGAAAACAACCGAGGAATAGCATAACGGTTCAAAGTATCTGCAATAGAACCAGCAATAGAGTTAAGCGAAGTACGAAAAATACCAGTCTTATCAGTATGCAAACTGTAAGAGCCACCACCCTCATGACCAACCATAATAAAATCAGCCAAAACAGACATCAAAATTCGCTGCTCATAACGCTGAATAATTGCATCAGTATTGAAAGCACGAGCACCGCCACCGCCCATAAGTTCAAACGAATACAAAGGTTGCTTAGTGTCCTGATCATAAGCCATAGGAAACACAATGCCCTCTTGCTCATCACGACGCACAGACTTAACCATACGCTTAAACGCCTCAACAGTTTGAGCCTGCTGAGAGCCAGGCTTAGCCCGCAAAAACTCTGCCGGCACCTTAACAACAGGCAAACCAGCAAGGTCACGCTCAATACCAACAGCCTCATATTCTTCAAGGCGCTTCTTCATGTACCAAGGACGATAAGCCTGACGAAGCATAGACATACCCTCAGGATTACCTTTTTGATGACGATAACGAAACAGTAACGAACGCTCAATAGGCAAAACCTTAGTTTCATAACGAGGAGGAGCCAACTGAATCATCGCAGAAACATCACCAGTATCATCAAACGCCCAACGCAACAAAGTTTCCTGTGCGCGAATTGGCATCTTACGCCAGCCAATCAAACCATCAGTGTACTTAGAGCGCTTAGAAGAATCGCGCTCCCACGGACCAACACGACGCTTGTACACAATCTCATGCCAAGACCAGCCATAAATCACACAAGACAAAACCTCAGAAATAAAATCATCCCAAGTATGAGACATGTCATCCATACAAGTTTCAACAAGCTTTGCATTATCAGTATCTTCTTTAGACTTACTGGCAGGCTCAACACGCCATTCAACATTACGAATCAAACGATCTATAGTGAACCACAAAGACCCAACCAAAGGGTCATTCTCAGCCATTTCCTTAAAGACTTGAACAGCCTTACGCCCACGCAACTGCGGAAGAAACTGTTCATCAATATAGCCACCAGCACGCTTAAGACCAGTAGTACCCAGTTCCAGAAACGGCGAAGCATTCTTTAATTCTTCTAAAGCCTGAATATCAGCAGGCGTGGCATTTAAGCCATCAGTTTGTCTAGCCGCCAAACGTACATCATCTGACATTACGTCCCCTTAATTGTGCGCGTGTAGGTCGCTTGTAGCCAACTGTACCACGAGCATGTTCAGTTTGAGCCAAAGCACCAGCCGCGCCCAGCAAGCCAGTACCAATAGCAATCTTTCCGCCACGAGAAGCCAACTTACTGTAACGATTCATACGAGCATAATTTTGAGCATGAGCACGCGCCTCATCACGAGACTTTTTAGTTGCCAAATCATGCCTGCTAGCAGTCTGCGCATGCTTATTGCTTTCCCGAACCACATCATTAATAACACCATGCATAAAAGCACTATCTGCAGTAGCCGGAACATTAACCCTACGACCCTGACCATCAACAATCCACATCGCTTGGCCTTTATTGCGACCACGTAACTTAGCCAACTTAGCCTGCTCAACTGCTTGAAGATTCCTAGCAAGATTAGCGTCGCCCTGACTAATACGAATACCAGCACGAGACTGATTAGCCTTAGCTTTAGAAGCGCCAGCACTATTACTCAATACACTCGCAGCGCGAGTGGCACCATAACCAGTACCAGCAACACCTAAACCAACAGCAGCACCCCAATGATGCTGATCCTTGGCATTCTTACGATTAGGCGAACGACCAACCTCCGCTTGGCTACCAAAACGAGACTGCGAAATAGTCATTACTGAGGAACCTCACGATTCTTACCAGCATTATGTAAAGCACCCGCAGCCAAAGCAGTGCCGCCAGCAACCATAGCCAAACCACCATTACGCATCATCTTCATACGTGGCTTAACAGCATGCGCCAAATCATGCGCAGCAGTAGTCTTCCCCTCTTGAGCAATCAAACGCTCATTCTGGCGAGACTCATGATAAATAGCACGATCTACTTGCTTATTGGCACGCGACTTGCCCCAAGGAGTTTTAGCCTTAGCTGCCTTAGCCTCAGCAGCCTGACGAGCAGCCTCCTTATTAGCATTCAAACCTTGTTGCTGCAGCAAATTGTTAGTCTGAAGATTAGCATTACGCGCCGCAGTATGAGGCAAATTACCTGCGCGACCCAAAGTACGAGCGCCCAAAGCAGCAGTACCAACACCTGCAAGACCCAACGCAGTATTACCAGAAATAGTTGGACTCTGACGAGGATTGCCAGAAGCATCATAGTTCTCAGCCTTAGTCAACTCATGAATCTGGCTCTTAGCCCCACTAGCCCAATTCTTGCGCTTTTGAGGATCAGTAATAGCCACACCAGCCGTAGTACCCACGCCAGCAGCAGCCAAAGCATGAGGAACATAACTCTTAGTCTTAACGCCTTCATCAAAACGATGCGGGCCAGCAGGAGGTGCAGCGTGTGGAGCAGCGCCAGTTGCGGCAGGCTTAGGCGGAACAACAAATGAATGCTTAGGACTAGCCTTTTCTGAACGAAGTGGCTCTTCAACCTTAGGTGCCGAAGTACCTTGCTTAATAGGCAAAAGTTCTTGGCTAGCCTTAACAGGCTTAGGCTTTACACTCTGACGCAAACTAACAAGACTATTCTTACCCCTCAAAGCAATGTCTGTGCCCCTCTTAGACGCAGGAGGACGTGTATCAGCCAATTCACTTTTAGCACGAACAGCAACTTCTTTACCTCTAGACAAACCGCGTTGCATCTCACGCGCAGCATGCTCGCGAATACTACGACGCACCTCAGGGTCGCCCATACCACCAGTACCATGACCGACAGGGACAGCACGACGAATATCATTAGCTGCGCCCTCAAACACCCTTGCGGCGCCCATAGATGCTTTCTTAATTTCAGAAAGTTTCTGCTTGCCCTTAACTGCACCATAAGTAGCAGCGGCAGTAGTAGGAACCCCTACAATCAACCCACCTTTAACGCCCTGGCGAAAAGCATTGCGATTAATAGTGTGAGTAGTGCTAATCTTTGCACGATTTTCAGCAAGCTCTTTGTCATACTTATCCCCTGCGTGACCCTTAGCAACAGCACTAGCGCCGCCAAAACGGGATTGATTCATAGATTTTTTGATTTCTGGTGGATGTCCATTCTTTTGCTCATAAAGTTTATGTCGTTTGTTTGCAACTCTAACATTATTTGCCATACCAGCAGTCATCAGCGCAGCAGAACCAGCAAGATATTTATTGCCTCTTTTTACTAATTTTTTCCCGTGCTCCCACGCAGCAATTTCTTGATCTTTAAAAGCAGAAGCTGTAATTTTATTATTTGGATCAAGGTGTTCTGATAAAGCATGCCCTCCATAATCCAACATTTTGTTGTGGCTGTCTAAAAAAGCAACATTGGCTTTATGATAATTTCGTATCGACATACCGGTAAGAGCAGCTCCGCCAGCAATAGGTGCTATATATTGAGGGTTATTTTTGATTCTGTCTTTGGTGGACAAATGCGACAAGTCACGACCGTCATATTTTTTATTTACAGAATTCATAACTACACTATACTCCAACGACTTTGAAATAGGTTTTGACTTAATAAACGAAATTTGGTCACGATGTAAAGCACGCTTAACATCTTGATGATCAATAACATGAAAATGGTCTTTAAGCGTTGGATGCGGACCAATAACTTGCACTTTAGAAGTTTTACCATTCATGTGCTTCCACCAAGCATAGTTAGGTAATTTACGCTTAGCAGTCTCATGAAACACATCACCAATGCCAGGAATCTCTAACTGACTCTTACGAACATACATAACTAACTCAACAATGAGCGCATCTGCCACGCCCACTTCTTATGCATATCAATACGTTCAGCAATAAAATTACACACACCCTGCTCATTAGCATCATTAGCCAAACCATAAGTCTCATTCAAAGACTCAATAACCTTAGTATTCATCATGCTCAAAGCATGAACCATATCTAAAGCCTCAACAGGATTAGCCTCAGTAATCGTAGAATCAGCCATAAACTCAGACAAACGAAAAGGAGACTTAGCATTCAACTTACGCAAAATCTCAGCAATAGGGTCAATCGAAGAATAAATGTCTTCATACACAGACTCAAAAAACTCATGCAACTGCGCAAACTCAGGGCCAACAACATTCCAATGAAACCCATGAGCATGAAAATACTCAGTAACAACATTAGCCAATGTTTTACGCAAAGACGCAATAAGTTCCATAAATCCTCCGAAGGTATGAGATAACCATACACTATGGCTTTTTTAGCGTCCGTGATCTACTTCAAGGTGCTGGTCCAACTTATTTTCAATACGTTTAATAGTCTTAATAACATCAGGCAAAGAATCGCCCCCATTAGCATGAGGCTGAATAGGGTACGTTTGGTCAGCAATAAAACGCTTCAAAGGTTTAACAATTCCCCAACGAACAAGAATCCCGGCCAAAGACAAGATAGAAGCGATAGCAAACGCTAACTGGCCTAACGAAACGATTTTTTCACTCATGATTGTGGCGTCTCACTATTAGCAGACTCAGCATTAATAACCTTAGTGTAAGCCTGCAAAAAATCCACAAGGCTAGGCGCAGCGCCCTTACCAAAACGAGCATCATGCGGATTTAGATAGTCCACAACAACAGGAATAAAAGCAGTAATAACCAAAGCTACACCTGCAGGCAAATGATAAGAATTAATCGAATCAAACACAATAACCAACAAGCCACTAACAGCAATCTTTAGCACAGCCGCAACAGGACTAGTACCAAACCATTTAAGAAAAGTGTTCATAAGAACCTCGCAAACTGAGAAAACAGACGTTACAAGCCTAAGCCCACAAACAAACGATTGCAATCAGAAAAGGTTAAAAACTCCAACACCACTGTCATCCTTAACAGTCACTGAACCAACCTGCGTAACGTAACGCCCATCATCCTCATAGACAGGAGTAATCTCTTTAAACTTAGCCGGAGCAAATTCAGTTTTCTTAACACCCTCACCAGAAGCAGGAGGAGCCATACGTTCAGCAGCATGATGAGCCAAAGCAAAAGCACACACATCATCAGACAAATGAGAGTTCCAACCACCACCACCAAAAACTTCCTCAACAGTAGTGGACTTATGCTCATTGTAAGCAGGCGTATTGCGAGGCAAACGATAACGCCCCTGCTCAACAGCAGTAATGTAATTAGTAAGCATCTCAGTACGCTTCTGAGAAGACATCGTAAACTTAATCACACGCTCATCAACCATGTCATGAACAACATTGCCAATACCAGTAGCATCATGCGCTGCCATAGCCTGATAGTCAGTAGTTACCTTGTTAAAAACACCAATCATCGTAGGCCAATCCATACGATTAAACCGGCGATAATAAACAAGAGTGCGCTTACCCTCATCTAACCTAAACACAGCAATAACAGTCTTATCTTGCTCTTTTGCCCAATCAGCCCCAGCAGAATAAGTAGCAGTAGGCACTGGATGCTCAAAAATCCACTCATCATCATTAGCAGAATGACGCTCATCAACAATCTGCAATTCAACAAAAGCCTTATTTAACTTTTCCAAATCAAACGCACGAGACCCACCAGCAGGTTCACCAAGTTCATACTCAACACGAAACATTTCTGCTGGAACAGACATACGTTTACGTTCAATAAAATCAGGATCCATCCACCCATTAGGTTTCAACTGCTCACGATAACACCACGTACGAACAGGCATACCCTTAGCCAAAGCTTCATCCATAACAGACTGAAACGTGCCAACAGGGTTTTGCCAAGTAGAAGAAGCAACAACCATTTCAGGAATCTCAACGCCACGCACGTTAGGTTTAGTCATAGCCTGACCCATAGCAGCGTCATAAATCTTACGCTCCATTTCGTCAATCTCATCAAGCAGAGTCATTTGAGGGTGAGGACCACGAACAGTCTTTTGAGAAGCTGGTAGAGGACGAATCCAGTTACCACCAGTAAAAGTAATTTGTGTCTTGATAATTGATTCAATAGCGTGCACTGGCGCATTACGAAATTGCGTCAAAAACTCCACATGCTCATGAATGTTTTGTGACTGAGCCATAGACCCACCAAGAAGCGTTACGTTAATCTCAAGCAAAGCAGCCTTAGTTAAAGCAAGCAAAGCAAGCATGTAAGACTTGCCTGTACCACGCGAACCATACCAAAGCACCCAGTTGTAATCATTACCAAAATACGCCTCTGCAAAAGCATCAAAAGGCGCTGTGTGATCCGGACACACTTGCACTCTTGGAAGTTCAACACCCCACAGCGCTTTAACAGTCCACCACAACTCTTCTTTATTGGTTGGTGGCCTGACAAGGCTAAAAATAGGTGATTCAGTCATTTACTTTCCTGAGTACGATGATGCAACCCACCATAGCAGTAGCAAGACTGTCAACACATAACTAGCCACGCGCTTTTTGTTCCCTAAGAACTTCACGAGCTAACTTTTGAGCAGTACGTATCTGCTCTAACGTAGGGGTTTCCAAATCATCTAGTCCCACATCGTGAGCGTGTTCACTCCATTTTTTAGCAACTGCAGAAGACTTTTTCTTTAACGTGCGACTACGACGATTCCTATCCCAAGCATCTTGCAAGTTGTCGCCGTAAGTACCAGAAATAAGGTGATCAATGTTTGTGCAATCTCTAGTATCACATGTGTGTCTAACAACTAGTTTTCTATCTAGCCATTCACCATCATTCTTGCGCATAACAAAAATAAACCTATGTGCTGAAACAGTCTTACCTTCATACCAAAAGTTTCCATAACCTTGGCTATTAATAGCACCAACCCACTTCAAGCAATCAGTACCTGCAGATACTTGAGTTTTTGAATAAAACCTATCAAGTGTCTTCTCTAATGTTTGCGTTGTCACACTTATCTCCTTTGTTTGGCCGCGTGTGGAGCAGCAGAGAATTGAACTCTGGTCCTAAACACTACCGACATGCGGTTTTAATGTCTAGTCGAAACCTTCCTGCCCCTTGCATTGTGGTGCAACATAACCAAGCAAAGTGTTGCACTAAGATGCAACAATGTAACACTTAGCGTGGTTTTGTTATATTTCAATGTAAACAATATAACACTACCAATTTCACAGGTTCTACACTACTAAAATCACAAAAGACCCCGTACCGGTCACAATCAGATCATGTCCGCATACGGGGCCTTAAGGTTGTAAGGGTGGATTGTCTGTTACCACCAAGGAGAAGTTTAGGTATCCTATGTACCGCCTTGTTCCTACCAACGCTTTAGACCGCTAAGTCCAGGCCGCTAAACCCACGTTGTGCTTTATCATCCCACCTAAACAGGAGACTTTTTTCAGCCACTCACCAACACAGTTGCAATCCGTGCTGTTAAAAGAAAACTTATCATATAACTTGGAATAAACAAACTCTTATTCCATAAAAGACTCCGCCGCCCAATTTAATGGAGGCCCATACTCCCAGACGTCATGGTGCATAGACTAGCGAAGTGGTACTGGCAGGATTTGAACCTGCAATCCCTCCATTTTCTGGCCGTCTCTGCTCTATTGGACTACAGTACCTTAAATGTAGCACAAAACCCCCGCTCCCACAAACACTGAAAGAATGTGGTGCACGAGGGTCTTGGCAAGGCGGTATTGGTACTCCATACGGAGCCACAATACTGCGGCTAGTAAAGGCACGTCCTAGGAAGCCCACACTAAGCAAAATATTACCAGAAATTGTGACCTGTCTTGTACCAATAAAACAAATCAGCTAGTAAGAAAGCATTGAATAATGCCCAAGCGCCGGTCATAAGAATAATGAACCTGAACAATACAAGTTCCCAATCTAAACTCTTGAGCCATTTAATCATGAAGGCATCTTACCCAACTGCAAATCAACATCGTTGTACTGGGAAGCCCAACCAAGATACTTCTTACCCCAGTTCTTAGTAAAGAAATCCATGTGCTCTAAACCAATGTAATTAGGGCGAGGGGCATCAGTAGTAATAACAACATCTTTCTTATCTGACTGAAGCGCCACATGCCCATACAAGCCACCTTCCCAAAAATGGGGACTTCCTATAGGAGCCTTAGTTGGATCTGTATGACGATGCTGCTTAGGTACATGATTCCATGCATCAATAGCTGATTCATACTTAGGAGGTAGTCCCCAAGCATTCTGACATGTTCTGTGGCAGTAGCCAAGAAAACCATTTTTTTCATTAAGACGCCAAACATTCATGTGTGAAAATGCTTGAGTGCCTGTAATACGTGATATTGCCATTATTGCTCCTTGATTGTAGTTATGTGTCTAGTGTACACAAAAGAAAAAACCCCTGCGTTAACAAGGGTTATTCCTTGCCTATTTTTTACAGTGGTTATCGCTATATGTTTAGGCTTCCGTACCGTAGTGGCGCTTCGCTTTAACAGCTATGCTCAGTTAAGTACTCAGATTTTTTGCTTTCGCTTCTTTCACTTTAACACTTTTAATGGAGTGTTATTGTGAATGTTATTTAATCTGCTTTCTGAACACTACGTACTCAGCCTTTATTGTATCATATGCTTTCTAATCGCAACCCCACTTTGATTACCCATAAGTTCTTGTTATCAGATTGTTACAAAGTATTACCTGCTATGGCTTCCTGTTAGGTATTCCTATTCAGATTTATCTGGTATAATTGCTCTTACACGGGGAGGGGGCAGTATGCCTAAAAGATTTTAACTTTTGACTTCCCAAAAATAGCTTTAAGCCTTAGTCTAGGTAATTCTAGATACAGACTTAAGGCTATTTTGTTTTATACACACAGGAGAAAAAATGGGATTACAAAAACAAGAGAAAAACAGTTACATGAAACTGGTCAGTGATAAGCACATACAAGTTAACTACGGTTCTACAGCAGATCATGCTCCAGAAGCATTGTTTATTTCAGCGCTAATAGATACCGGTGTCTATATCCCAGGTATGTTTGGTGTTAAGACAGAACAAATATCAGGCCACAAACCTATTCATGAGTTTTGTATGAAATACCAACAGGATGCTAACTGTGCTCCACCAGTTCACTTACTTCAAGAAAAGTACCCACGGTTCCCGTACACATCAGACATAAACCCTGTATGGGCAGCAAGTCAACTATCTGATGCACACACAAACAGAGTTTTACGTTCAGCAATGTCTAAAGCATCAGCATCTCTTGCAGAAGACGCAAACGATGAGGCTATTGATTACCTAAAAAATGGTTTATCGCAAATACAACCAGCCATTGGTATGGGCATTGATGCTACAGATTTAACACTTTTGGAGAATGAGCAAGAGCTCAACATGTGCCCAGTACCGTATGGAATGCTTAGCGCAATCACTGGTGGTATTGCTGCAGGTGATTTGTGGTTTGTAGCAGCGCGTTTAGGTATTGGTAAATCATGGAAAATGATTCAACATGCTGTTGCTGCAGCAGAAGGTGGCTGGGATGTTGCATACTTCAGTCTCGAAATGCCTGCTAAATCCGTACAAGATCGTATTCATCGAGTGGCATTCAAAGACTACAAACGTCCATGGACAGAAATAGACATTGATACACGCCGCAAACTATTGGAAAAGTGGTCAGAAACAGCCACAGGAACAATTAGTGTCTATGATCCATCCAAAGGCAGATGTGACGCATCAGTCATCTCAGCCGTTGCAGGTGATAACACATTAGTTATCGTGGACTACGTTGGCCTTATGCACACAACAACCGGCTCACGCGCTATTGAAGACTGGCGAGCAATGGCTGCTATTTCTAACCAACTTAAAGAAGTAGCACTTAATCGCAATGTCCCAATCATTGCCGCGGCACAAATAAACCGCGCTGGAGGCAACTCAGACAAAACACCAGGCGCTGAACATTTAGCACAATCTGATGCTTTAGGACAAGATGCTGACGCGTTAGTGACGCTCAAAAGAGTATCTAAGCATGTATTGCTTAACTCACTCACTAAGTATCGACACGGTGAATCTGGTTCGCGCTGGTTTACTGAGTTTGACCCAACCTTTGGACGCTTTGGCGACATTAGCGCCGAACGTGCAGCAGAAATGAGAATGGCTGATGACGAAGCTGAAGAAATGCAAATGGGGTAAGAAATGAAACGAATAACACTAGATGAGGCTCTATCTACAGGAAGAGGATTAGAGAGATCATTCTGTTGCCCTGTACACGATGACGGTAATGCATCAGCATCCGTAAATGTTGGCAAAGGTGTGTGGTATTGCCATGCATGTAAAGCACACGGAACTACAGAAGGCTATGTACCAACTGTAGAAGACATTATTCGCGTACTTGCAGGTGATGTACCACCACGTATCTATTCAGAAGCATGGCTTGATGTATTTGATGCACACAGCCCAAGCCCATACTGGGTAAAAAGGTTTGGTATTGAGACTGCAACTAAACACAGATGCGGAACAAATTATCTTGATGGTTCACCAACATATCCAATAAGAAATCAAAACAATGAACTTATTGGTGTTGTTACTAGGCATGAGGATGAAAAAGCCAAATACAAATACCCATACGGTGTACGTACATCAGCAACTTTTTATGGCGAATACAAGCCATCAAGAGTAGTCGTGCTTGTTGAAGGAGCAGCTGATGTGATGGCTTTAGACCAATCCGGCATACCAGACCACTGGACTGTACTAGGTTGTTTTGGCTCTGGTCTACATGCGCCACAAGTACAAATGATTGCAGATTTATCACCAAAGGTAGTAATTGCTGCTTTTGATGATGACACGGCTGGTTGGGGTGCGGCTCAAAGAGCAAAACACCAACTGAACGACATTTCCCCAGTTTTGTCACACCACTGGTCTACAGTAGGTGGAAACGATCCTGGCGAAATAAAAGTAGGTGACAGAATCACTAGTATTCGCAGCTTAATAACCAATAGCACATACAAAAAACACAGTTAAGGAGAGAGATGTCAAATATTATTGACACAGAAGAAATAGCAAAAGCGGATGAAGAACTAACAGCAGATCTTTACCGCTTGCTCCAGCTCAAATCACGCAAGGCCGAGATTGAGCATGAAATTGAAGACATTCAAGAACAACTAGCCGATACTTTTGACAAGGTTGAGTTTGAGATTGATAGTCGACAATTCAAAGCAAAAGTAATGCGCAGTGAAACTTTTGACGTTGACCTAGCGGTGCTAAAAGCAGAAGCGCCAGAATTGTATTCAAAAGTAACCAAGTCTGTGTTGGACAAAACGTCATTTAACCGTATAGTAACTAATGGTGGTTTAGAGTCTGACCTGGCTAACAAAATCATTATGATTAAACCGCGCAAGCCGTGGCTATCAATCAGTGAAGTCACAAACACGGAAGAAGATACAAATGAGTAACGAGCAAGATGACGATGTTTACGCGCCCATCCCCATTAGCGACGGCGATAAAGTAACAGTAAAAGTTACCCATACCTTTTTGGTGAATGGGCAGACACAATGGGCAACTGCAGAAGCATGTATTGCTGTATTGCCAGAAGAAACATCCGACGAAGCCAGTGATCGTGCGCAATCAATTGCGCTAGGCACTGCATTCCAAACTGCCGAAAACTTGGCAGCCATCATTGACGCTAAGCGTGAAGCCGCGTTACAAGCAAAGAAAGCAAAGGAGATTGGTTAACATGCCGATTGATTACAACATCGACGAAGACATGTTGCTGGCCGGTATCGATGGATACGCTCAGCCGCAAAAGAATAACAGCAATTACCGTCCTATCTACCGCCTTGAAAAGGGCACAACCATTGTTCGTTTCTTGACAGACAAAGAAACAATGGCTGAAGATCACGGATGGTACATTTACCGTGAAGTTGCAGCTTTTGACGGTCTGCGTGGAGGTTTCCAACTCCCACCAGGTTGCCGAGAGTTCCCAGTCAACGACCAAGTTATTGTTGAAGACCCTGAAACAGGCGAAAGGCTTCGTCAATATGCCCCACGAGGCACTGACCCTCTACTTGAACTTGTTGTGCCATCACTAAGGTTCCCACCTGCAGATGGTCGTGTTAAAGGCCAAGACAAGGTTGCTGTAAACATTCTTACTGAAGAAGGTAAGCATGTCATTCTTAAGATGAGCGCTGCGCGAGCAAGAGACTTGTTTAAGGCTTTTAACACATACAAGGATGTTGACGAGAACTTCTCTTGCACAACTCATCCGTGGGCACTTACTGTCAGTGGAACTGGCTTGAGCACTACCTTGAGCGTTAAGCAAATCAAGGACGAACCACCGGTTGAACTACCTGAACCGTACGATTTGGTTGAAGTATTTGCTTCCGTTCGCAAGGATGTTGAAGAGTTTGTTCGCAGTCTCTCATCTACGCACATTGAAACAACTATCGCAGATGAAGAATACGATGTTGTTGAATCATACGAAGAAGCAGTCATTGAGACTGAATCTGCAGATGATAACAAGTATGCATCTATTTCTGATGTGCGTCTTAAGACACTGTTGACTAAGGCTAATGTTTCTATTCCGCCACGGTCCACACGCTCTGCGTTGATTGCACTTGCCGAAGCGCACAACGTTTAATCATAACTACGAAGGGGGCTGTCCTGCGGGGCAGCCTCCTTTGTTGTCTACATATTTCAGGAGAAATAATGAGCACGTTTTGGAGTGCACACACACACAGTCGCTACTCTGTTAAAGATGCTCTGCCAACCGTCGATGCAATAGTCAATAAAGCCAAAGAGTTAGAATACCCTGCTCTTGGGTTAACAGATCATGGAACAATGGCTGGCTCTGTGCAACTTTATACAGGTTGCAGAAAAGCCGGAATATTGCCTTTGCCTGGTGTTGAAGCATACATCGCAGTTAACAGAGAACAAAAACGCCCAGACACTATGCACTTAGGTATGCTTGCAACAAGTGAAAGAGGCTATCGCAACCTTTCCGGGCTTGTTACGCAGTCACACCAACAGTTCAAATACAAGCCAATTCTAGACTTTGCGGACTTAGCACAAGCTGCTGAAGACGGAAGATTAGATGGCATTGCAGCAATGACCGGCTGTTGGTTTGGTGTCTTGTCTGAAACACTAAAAACACCAAATGCAGACATCGACAAGATTACAGATAACCTACTTATGAGTATGGCTGGCTGGTTTGGTTCAGGTCTTTATGTAGAAATACAAAACCACGCAATCTATTTAGATGGTCAAGATAGCGACCTGCACTCAAACCTTCAATGGCGCATTGCACAAAAGCACGGTCTACCGGTGATTATTACGCAAGACTCGCATTATGTAGAAGAGTCTGATCGTGTACTGCATGACACCATGAAAGAGCTTGTATCTTGGTCAGAAGACCCAGAGGATGCGCTGTTTCCTGGTGATGGGTACCACATGGTAGATACACAATGGATGAAAGAACACCACGCCCCAGCAATTTTTAACGCAGGAATGCAAGGGCTTGATGATTTGTTGTCTAAAGCAAAAGTAGTAATTCCAGAGTTGGATACTTTTTCGCTTAAAGTACCTGACACGACAGTTACTGGAAATCCTGAAAAAGAACTAGCAGAAGTAAGTTTAAAATCATTAGATTACAAAATAGAAACAGGAAAGTTAAAGCCAAGCAAGAAAAAGGCTTACTTAGACCGTATCTATGAAGAATTAGATGTTATTACAAATGCTGGTTTTTCAGGCTATTTAGTATTTACTGCTGCTGTTTGCAGATACATGGACGAAAACAAAATCAATTATAACGTTCGTGGTTCAGCATCTGGTTCGCTACTTTGTTGGCTATTAGGCATCACATCTTTTGATCCAATTGTTTGGGGATTAAGGTTTGACCGATTTTTATCAAAAGACCGGACTAAGCCACCAGATATCGATATTGATGTTGAGCATGACCGTCGAGATGAGGTAGTTAACTGGCTTAGAGATAACTTTCACGTTGTTAACATCAGCACTTGGCTACAAATGGGTCTAGATGATGATGAAAATGACCAAAAAGGTAGCCTTATGGTTCGATGGAAAATGCGTGCAAGAAAACTTGGCGCAGACCCTGACATACCTTTAACTACGTATCAATGGAATGCACTAAAAGGTTTAGCAAACAAGAAAGCATTCTTGGGCTATGGCGTCCATGCTGCTGGATTACTTGTTGCACCTAGCGCAGAAGCCGCATCTGTGGTCCCGCTGCAATATGTTGCTTCAAGTAAAACTATGGTGACATCGTTTGATAAAGATGATGTTGAGCGTTTAGGTTTAGTAAAACTTGATTTGCTAGGCCTTAAAACACTAACTGCTTTGCGTATTATGAGTGAGTATTCAGGCGTAAATCCTGAAGACATTCCGCTTAATGATCGTTCTGTATATAGTGCTATGTCTAAAGGCAATACGGTTGGTATGTTTCAGTTGGAAGGCGGTTCTAGCCGCAGTGGTGTTCGTAGGTTAAAGCCTACAAAGATTGCTGATGTTATTGCTGCTATGGCGCTGTTTAGACCTGCAACTATGGAGTCAGGCGCTACTGACGATTTCATTTACCGTAGGCAAAGAGTAGAGCCAGTACCGCAACGTCACGCAATTATTTCTGATGAGACCAAAGACACATACGGCGTGCTTTTATACCAAGAACAAGTTATTGGTGTTATGCGCAATATTGGTTTGGACGCTGAAGAAATTGAACGCATGCGCAAAGTCATTAAAGCATCTAACGCCAATGTTGGTGATGCAAGAGATGAATTGGTAGAACTACTTAAGCGTGTACGCGAACTAGCATTAGCCAAAGGCATGAACATTCATGACTTGGCATGGCTAGAAGAAGCGCTTGAGGCATACGCTGGCTATGGGTTTAACAAAGCACATGCAACAGCATACGGTGTCTTAGCATACATAACTGGTTACTATTCAGTGCACCACCCAGCAGCGTTTTGGGCAGGAATGCTACATTCCTACACAGGCGCAAAACAAGAACCGCTTTACCTTAAAGCAGCTAGAGAAGCAGGAGTACAAATAAGACCCCCACATGTAAATAGATCACAAGAAGGTTACTCGGCTGACATCAAACAAAACGCAATCCGTAAAGGATTAACCTCTATTAAGAACGTAGGCACAAAAGCCGCAGAGGAGATTGTCAGACATGCACCATACACTTCACTTGATGATTTAGCACGAAAAGTAAGCGGAAGAAGAGTCACAGGTGCAAAATCACTTGGGCTAGGTCACACACCATCAGCATGTGGCGGTATTGTCGCTGCGCTATTTGATGCCGGTGCTTTAATCGGCTTAGAAAGAGAAGAATCATGAACATGGTTAACCTACTAAAAAGTGTGATGGGCAATAACGACATGCCTGTCACATTTGGCATGAGCAAATGGCGTGAAAGCGGTTCAGTCATAACGCCAGAAGCATTTGCTCGTTTGCAAGAAGTAATGCATAACGATTCGTTTGACAACTCACGAACCAGCGGAGCAGGTCGCATTAGACCATCGCTTATCGGTGATTCCTGCCAACGTAAGCATCTATTGTCGTATTTAGGGGAAGAAAAACTTACCCCTTCAGACGGCAGTTTTGACGTAATGAACGCTGGAACGTGGGGGCATTACAGATGGCAACTTGCCGGCCTATCTCAAGGTTGGTTGGCTGACATAGAGGTTCAAGTTGAGTACAATCCTTGGCTAGTAAAAGGCGCTATGGACGGCGTAATCAGTGACGGCTCAGGGTGGGAATTAAAAACAGTAAACAGCAACAAATGGCGAGATGTACTAAAACAAAACTCACCTCTATTTCCACACCTTATGCAAACGCACGCTTACATGAAAGCACTTGATCTAAGCCATTTTTCTATCGTGTACGAAAACCGCGAGCACGCTATCTGGAAAGAATTTCGAGTAGCTAGAATGCAAGAGGTCGATGACACACTAGAACTGCTCATGGAATCACTACACAATCACATTGCTATTAAAGAACTGCCAGTCATGCTAGAAACATGTCTAACTAAAAAAGGCAGTAATTACAATTATTGTGATTTCAAAGAATCTTGCCCAACAGCACAATGGAAAGAGTTAGCGTGAGCACATCAACAAACAAACCCGAAAGTATTACCATAACGGTAAATACAACTTCTCAGTATCAGCAAGAAATCATAATCGACGATGAAGCAAACGCTAACTGTCGACGACACCACTCAAAAGGCCGCGCACTGCCCATAAATTGCTGGGAATGCAACGCCGAATTTTCTGAAGATGAAATGGATAATGATGACTCAAGAGACGATGAGTGAAGAACAGTTTCGTCAAAAAATTGCTCAAGAAATTAGCGATTACATTGAAGAAACAGGGCCATATGTAGGTGAATACTATGGCGGAACATTAAATGGGCTAAAAATAGCCACTGTAATAGCCATGGGATATCGCGATGCGTTAACCCAAGTAAGTGAGTTAGGAGAATCAACTGATGTTAGATGAGAGGCTACAAAAGATGATTAACGAAGAGGTTGTTTCTACATTTGTAGTAAACCTAGATGAAAATGACCAAATACCCGTGCCAGAAGGCGGCGAACTACTTATCACCATGTTTGATAACAAGATTTGTCGTGTTGCTTGGCGCCCAAACCCTTGGTCGTCTTGGGGGCCACCAGCAGACGGAGAAAAGCGATGATTAAAGACATTATGCTACTGATAGCCTTTAGTGGCTTATTGTGTGTCATGTTGTACATTCAGCGACAAAACTGGTAGAAATGATACATGGATGCAGCAGGAGTTGACTATGGTGTAAGACGAATTGCGTTCGCACACCCTAGCCACATGGTTTTTGAAGAACTCATTTTGACCAGCAAAGATGACGTCAAAAACCTATTAATCCTGTCTGATTGGTTAACCAACCTAATGTGGGCTACGTGCCCTGAATTGACTGTTATTGAACAAGCAATTCAGGGCGCTAGCCACAACATCCGTACGGGCATATCTATGGGTATGGTAGCCGGTGCTTTGGCTGTGGCAGCACAGCGAGTAGAATCAGAGGTAATATTTATTGGACCTTCATCATGGAAAAAGGCGGTAGTTGGTAATGGAAGATCGGACAAAGAAGCTGTCGCAAGATGGCTTGCTTCCAAACACCCCAATTATTACGACGCCTGCCAGCAACTCAAAAAACCTCAAGACGCCATCGACGCCACTTGCTTGGCGCTATACGGCACGCAGAGATTGGCGTGACGATTCTTATTGCTTTGGAATGCCATCAGAAATATTTTATGGACACTCCGATTTGCCAATGTCTTCACAGCAAATAAATTATGCTAAATCTATTTGCAAACTATGTGATGTTCAGCGTGACTGTTTAATTACAGCCTTAAAAAAACAAGAGCCTTTTGGTGTATGGGGCGGTTTTACAAGTTTTGAACGAAGAGCGGCTTTAGCACGCAATAAAGGTAACGTGCAAAAAACCATGGATGATTATGACGACAAAGCTTTTGTAGCTCCTAGAAGGAGAAAGAAATGACGGTAAAAAAAGCGGCTGTTACTAAAGAAATAGCTAGAACCAAAAAAGTTACTTCAGCGGCGCTTTTACAAGACGAACGCAACGAAAAAGCCAGAAAAGCACTAGAAATGCGCAGATCAGGTCGCTCTTTATGGTCAATAGCAGAACACCTAGGAATTTCAGAGCGAAACGTAAACACTTTGATTTCTGATGCTTTAAAAGAAGCCGCAGACTTAGTAGACGCTGGCCACAAAAGGTCTTTACTGGCTATGGAAGTGGACCGGCTTGATGAGTTGCAAAGCGCTGTATGGCAAGACGCCATTAATGGTGACAGGCAAGCCGTAGAAACAGCATTAAAGATTATTCAAGCGCGTGCTAAAGTATTGGGTCTTGATAACATGCCTACTAGTACAATAACTAATAACACTATCGTTGTTGCTGGTACATCTGAAGAATATGTTGCTGCTCTACGTCGTGTTGCTGAACTGCCAGTAATTACTGATCAAGGAGATTATTAATGGCCACTCAAGATTATGTCGATATTAGTTTAGATATCGGCGAGGACTTTGCCTGTCAGTTGCTGTGGAGTGACAGCGACGGAACAGTAATGCCAATTCGTGCTTCTTCAACCGTAACAGTGTCGTCATTATCTTATTCAGGTGGGATAGCAACACTTACTACACCTGGTCATTCCTTTAGTGTTGGTGACTACGCAACACTGACAGGTTTTAGCCAAAGTGTTAATAACGGTATTTTTCCTGTTACAGCCGTTACTTCATCAACTGTATTTAAAATAGCAAACGCAAACGCTGCGCCTGTATCACCTTATGGTTCAGCAACATTTGAAAGTTGCCGAGCAGATGTTAAAGATGCTTCAGGAAACACAATAATTTCTTTCAAATCGTCTAACACGCCATCTACTCAAGCATCAATTATTATTGCCGGGTCAGAAGGCATCATTCAACTAAGTGCACCAAAATCAGTCACAAAAAGCCTTACGCCTGGACAGTTTTCAATAGATATTTATGCGACTGTTGATGGGGTAACTTCACCTATTGCTAATCCTCAAGTAAAGTTAGTATCAGGCTTCTTTACCGTAAATAGCCGAACAACAATTATGGAGAGCGTATGAGCAACAACACAGTCCGTCTAACCTCTGGCGGAACAGTACAAGTCCGAACAGGTGTTTTACGTGGAGTAGGGCCAACAGGCGCAGCAGGTAGTGCGGGATCAGCAGCAACTATTGCAGTAGGAACAGTGACAACTGGTAGCGCAGGCTCAAGCGCAACTGTAACTAACGCAGGAACTTCATCAGCTGCTGTTTTTAACTTTAGTATTCCGCAAGGTAATACTGGTGCTACTGGAACATCGGTTTATGTAGGATCAGGTGCACCAACATCATCACCTCCAGCACCAACGTCCAGTAACAACGGTGATGTTTACATGGACTACACCAACAAAAATATTTATCTAAAGGTATCTGGCTCTTGGGCACTTCAAGGTAGTTTTGGTGGCGGCTCAACAGGTCCTACTGGTGCTGGATACGATGGTATTACATCAACTACTTCATACGCAATCCCAACATCAACAGGTAACCAAGTTTTTGCTTTTAGCGCTATTGGAGCTTATGCAGTAGGAAACCGTGTGCGCCTTGCATACCCTACAGCACCAGTTAACTTTGTTGAAGGAATCATTACTGCTGTATCTTCATTAAATGTCACAGTAAATGTTGACACATGGGGTGGCACTGGAACTTATGCTTCTTGGAAAGTAAGCCTTGCGGGTGTAAAGGGTTCTTCAGGCGTTCAGTCTTATGCTAACGCTGCTGCTGCTTCTGCCGCTTTTTACACAAGCACAAACACAGGCGGTGCAATCACTAACGGAACAATTTACCTACAACAAGATACAAATACTATGTATGTGTATTTGTGGGACGGAACAACCGGTACCACATCAGTATTGTCAACGGTAAATATTTCTAGTTCGGCAGCCCCAACTACAGGTACTTATCCATACGGATCTATGTGGGTTCAATACTAATGACTACACCAAATACATCGGCAAATAGCGCACAGCACACATTTAACGTTGCTAAGCGTCTATCTGTTTATGACGAAAATGGTAAATATGTTCCGGCACAAAAAGCATGGCGTAACTTAAACAAAGCAAAAACGACAGCCATTGTTGTTACAAGTTCACCCAATAAAGCCACATTTACAGTAACAGGACATTCATTTGTAGTAGGTGATTTGGTTACAGTAGTAGGCGCTTCACCGTCCACCATCAACACCACATATACCGTAGCTACAGTTACTAGCTCTACATCATTTACTGCAACACCAACAGGAACTGCTTTTGCTGCCACAGCAACAACACAAGGCGAAATTATTTTTACTACTCCTACTTCACGATGGGTGCAGGTTTACCCTACAACAGTGTACGTAGATACTTTTACTTACACTTTAAGTACACCTTCGTACAACACAGTAACGTTTACTTTTAACGTACCAAACGCTACAAGTTGGACTATTTTTAACACAGATACCAACACAACAATAGCTAGTGGAAACAGCCCAGTTGGCACGCAAACAGTCACTTACACTTCACCAACAGCACAGACACCAATTGACTTTAAGCTAAATGCTTTTGGCCCGATTTACAATGCGACAACAAACACCATAAGCACAGGATCAGTAACGCAACCAATCACAGTAAATTTTGACCAGCTACCTGCACCAACATTTGCCCCAACAGTGTCGTCTACTGGTATTACAGATGTTAGTGCTGTTGTAACTTGGACAGGAACATACTCTGGCGCAACATCTTTTGACATCGTTGATTTTAATACAGGCGTAGCATTTACAGGTGGTAGCTCGGTAGCGTCAGGTGCCACAATAACAGGCTTAACAAAAGGTTCAACATACACGATTGCTTTGCAAGCAAAGGTAGGTCCTGATAACTCACCAACAGGACTAGCAACTACATTTACTACAGATAATTACGTTAACGGTGATTATTATGTTAACCCTAAACAAGCCTATACATGGGTTGATGGCGGTTTGTATGCTACCCCAGCTTGGTTAGGAACATCAAATAACTATTACCACGGCAACGGATACTCTTATTCAGACCTTGCAGGAACTTATTACACGTTCTTTTATTATGGCTCTAATGCTTTTGCTAATGTGCCAAGCGCTACATGGTCAAACATTGCAATATATTTTAAGCGAAGTTCTGTAAGTCCAGGCCCAACAACAACTTATGTAACAATGACATTGCATAAGTACACCACTTATTCCTCTGCAAACACAGTTAATAGCACAACTGACTATGCCACATCAAAACCCGCAGACAAATCAGGATGGTACCGCTTTACTACTGTGCCGCTAACAAAAGGAAAGTCAGGATGGATAACGATTCCATCCGAATGGGTAGCGCTACTAAAAGCAGGTACATACAAAGGCATAACAATTGGCGGACAAATGTATGATTATTCCAACTCTAGTACTGGATACATGAGATTAGACCGTGATTTAACTTCTGGATTAACAAACATTAATGGGCAAATGAAAGTAACAGTTACCTAATGGATTTAGTAAACCAAGGAAAAGTAACATCAACATCCTCGGCAACAGGGCATGTCCATGAACTGAACGACATTACCGACATCAGCGCTGGAAGCCCGAACCTTAATGACACCATTGTTTACCTAGACAACAAATGGGTAGCAGCGCCACTACAAGTTGATACCTTAGCGGATTACAACTCTGCAACAGCGTCATTAAATCTTGCACAACTAACAGCCACTAACATAACCGGAACGATTGATTCGACGTCAACTATCGGCGGTGTATCTGGCTCTACTTTGGCTGTAGATCGCACGGCTTGGACAACTTACAACCCAACTGTCACAGGTACTAGTTGGGCCACAGGCGCCACTGTCCCAGTAGGACAATGGAAACAAATAGGCAAAACAGTCTATTTCAAAGGTAGTTGGTCACTAGCCACAGCAACTATCGGCAGTACGTCTCTTGTGCTCAGTCTTCCGGTAACAGCATTAGATACCAACTGGTCAGGCACAGGCAGAGCACAACTTACAGGCACAGCATCAACTGCTGCCCTTATCATTTCGCCAAACAGCACAACAACATTTATTCCTCAGCTGTTAAGCATTACAACAACTGCTTCACCATCAATTATTTACGCTAACCGCGCTGGTATCACAAGCGCTATCTACACACGTAACACAAGTGACCTTATTGTTTTTAGTGGAATCTACGAAGCGGCATAATGGCTAACAAAAAGTGCCGTTACGACCAAGCAATACAAATTAAACCAATAAATGGTGTTTTAACAGTGCTGAAATCAGCGGGTTGTAGATGTGGTTGGAAATCCGACAACATTAATGACGATTATGATGTGCAAAAAGTTGAATGGGTAGAGCACAGAGTTAATCTTCTTCAGACCAATACTCCACAGACCACGGAGACCCAAAACCAACAGAACTCTTCCCGGAGATAGAAACATCTGCTGAACCTACAGATCCCAAATGCTCCGCAGAATCTTCTGTTTCTTCTAAAACATCATCATCACTTTCGTCAATGAGAATATTGACAATCTCATCACCAAAAAGTTTGATGACAATTTGGCGTCTCATGACCTAATAACATTGTCGTAAACAAGCAGATAACCAACAGCATCGACAACATTGTCACGCTTGTATGCCTGTTGTGTACGAGCAAGTTTTACACCAGCCATACATAAAGCCACTTGTTCAGGTGTCACATCAATGTCTAAAATACCTGACCAAATTTTGGCTGTTCTGCTCATGTTAGTTTTAGCTTTGCCATAGTCGCTTTGACGATCTCCATTAACTAGTTCCCATGCTTCGTCAAGGATTGTTTGGTCCATTACAAAATACTCATTTCATGCCATGCGCCGTTTGATGTAACAAATGTTAGCAGACCTGCTTTAGCGCTTTCACCTTGCCTATGCCTGAACCAAGTAGACCCGCCATCAAGCGCAGGGACCTGGATAAACACACGGTCTTGGCCACTATCCTGCATTTTATGATGGTGAAGATGAGCGCCTAACAGAATGTGCGCTTCGCCTACAGGTTGACGTCCGTGCGACTGTGCTTGCCACCATTTAATTGGATCTCTACCAAACTGGTGTCCATGTGCCATAGCAAGAATAGTATTGCTAGTTTGCATAGTGACAGTTAACTCATCAGGCTGAGGAAAGATAAACGATACATTTCCGTAAACCTCTGGATTTGCCGCACAAGCATCCGCTACAGCAACTCCAGCTTCGATAGCCCAAGAATCAGTGTAAGACCGAACAATCCCACCCCTACGCTCAGCTTCGTCATGATTACCTGGAATAACAGGAATAATAAGCCTTTCAACCATAGGCGCTAAGGCTTTAATCTGATACATCATCGTTCGACGTAGCACACGGTATTGTTCTGTAATTGTCAAATCTATACGACCAGCTGCTGCAGCATTCCCGCTTTGACTTTGATTACCCTCAATACAGTCACCCAACCACGGAGCAACTACTTCGCCAATACCGTAACCTAATTTGCGATAATCAGTCAGGCGGTCTTTAGAGGCGTCAAAACGCGTCAGCATGTTCCTCAGAATGGTCTCTGAGCCACCGCCGTCTACTTTACCTATCTGAGTGTCACCCACAGCAAAAACGGCTGTAAAGTCTCCTGAGGGGGCTGTGCGCTTACTTGGTTTGTGACGCTTAACTTCCTCAATTAACTGGTCTGCATCTAGTCTAAGTGTCTCATTAAACTGAGTAACCGGCACAAAAGTGGCTTTAAAAGATTCAAGCCATTCGCCACTAAATGTTTGCCATGTAGATCTGCGCAAATTAGTGATTTTCCATTTATCAGGATTCACATTAAATTGGTCAAAGATTTCTAAAGAACTTGGGTCGTCTTGTTTGACCTCGCGGGGTTTAGTGACAAGATAACCACCCTGCGCTTCGTCATACTCTAAACGTGGCTCCCACCCTTTAGGAATGTTTGGGTGTTTGCCACGAGGGTCAGGGCTGCCAGGGCCCATTTCAACAAAATCTTTAAGAGCCACAGATACAACATCCATTCATATGTTCGTAGACAACTTGTCTGCCGATAGCATGTCCGTCTCGTTTAAGAGCCATGTAGATGCGGTAAGGTGTTACCTTTCCATCAATCCAGCTATCAAGTATTGCTTGATCATCTACATCTAATTTATTGCGAAGTTTTTGTAAAGAACAGATTTTGTCTTTCTTTACAACTGGTACGTCAAGACTGAGTGCCATCAGTAACCTTTCTGTCAGTGTGTACTACTAGCATACACAGTAAGGAAGTCAAGTCAAGAACACCACTAGGAAATAAAAGGAGAAATTAATGCCGACTTATGAAGTAGAGGCTATAGTCCGAGTAACGCTTGACGCTCCAGATCCTGAAACGGCTTCTGAAAGAGTCGAACAAGAATTGGAAAATCATTGCTCAGACATTAAGATAACTGCAGTAATGTAAAAGACCCCCTAGAGAACTAGGGGGCCTTCCACTCAACACACACAAAGGAGAAAGAACCGCAATGGACGAGAACAACACGACTCCACCACCAAACTTACCCGAAGTGCCAAAGGAACGCAAGCGCGACACCAGTTGGTTTTTTCACGATAACAATGAAAAAAAACCATATAGTAACGCCAAAGCAAACGAGCACTTTCACAAGCCAACCCCGCAAGAAGACCCTAAAACTTCTATCTACGAAGACATTGTGGACGACCTTGTGGCCATCATCGCTAAGCTAGCCAAAGAGTTAGGAAAAAAGAAGTGATACGACAAACCAGTATCGTGCATGATCTAGAGCAAGTAACTTTAGAACAGTCCGCGGTATATCAAGACTACAAAGATGCTTTGGTTGAAGAAGTATTAGCTGACCAAAAATATCGAACAAAACTGTCTCAAGCAGGGTTATCAGCAACTGGAACTGTTTTTGAGAAAGAAAACAAAGCATTTTTAGAAAGCGCCGATGACCGTTTGTATGCCAAACTTGCAGAAGCAAACACCAAAGCACTATCAATGCACCTTTCAATCCTTAAGAACAATGTAGAAGCGGCAAGAACAATGTCGTACGCTATCGATTCTGACCACAAAAACAGCGGTATGCGTGTCTAAAGGTATTGACCGAAAAGCGCTTTACAAGCGCTGCAAAGGCATGTGCGAGTATTGCGGTGGTGATTTACCAGAAAGTTGGGCAGCTCATCACCGCAAACTCCGCTCACAAGGAGGCACAAACAACATCGAGAACGCCGTAGCATTACACCATGAATGCCACAACTTAGGCACAAACAGCGTTCATCTAAATCCCAAAAAATCTTACGCGAATGGTTTTATGGTCCATTCATGGGAAGAGCCACACACAACACCACTTAACCTTATCCACAGAATGTGGGTTTTATTAACCCCAGAAGGTGAATATGAAGGAACACAACAACCCGATGAGAACATTAGCGGCAACTAGATTAGTTGGAGATATGCTAATTGAGGTTTACTACGAGCCAAATGAAGGAGTGGCTGGAAAGTACACTATTGTAAAAACAACTGGTAAACCTAAAGAAATAAAAATCACAAAAATCAAAACTTTTGACACAGAGACCGCATGGTCAGATGCCGAAAGATACGCAAACGACTTGCTACGAGAAGCAGGTCTTGACTACACACACACAATAAGCCTGTAGGAGAAAGCATGGCACATTTATTTGATAGCGGAATGTTTGTCCGCACACCAGCCTGGCACAAGTTAGGCAACGTAATTGGCGATTGGCCAGGATCGTTTGAAGAAGCACGCAAACAAGCAGGTTTAACCTGGGAAGTTGAAACAAAGGAGTTATTTGATGATGACCACAGTGTTATCCCCGGTTGGCAACGGATTGTACGCAATGATACAGGCTCTATTCTCTCTATTGAAAAGAATTCGTACACTGTTATTGGAAATTCTGAGTTTGGCGATATTATCGATTATGTCTTGGATGGAAACATCGCTGGAACTAGCAATCTAAAGTTTGAAACGCTAGTTAGTTTAGATGGCGGAAGACAAATTGTCGCCACAATGTACTTGGACGAACCAATCCAAGTCCGGAATGACCCGTCAGAAACATACCCTTACCTTGTGTTTATTTCACGGCACGACGGTCAGGGTGGGTTAAAGCTAGGCCCTACAGCCGTACGGGTTGTTTGTGCTAATACTCAAGCAATCGCTGAACGGCAAATGGATAGCAACAAGACATCGTTTACTATTCGCCATACCAGCAGTTGGGCTACCAAGATTGAGGCTGCAAGAATGCACATTCAATCTAGTTTGGGTGCTTTTAAGCATTGGGAACGTATGGCTGAGCATTTTGCGACACAGAACGCTAGCGATTACATGTTTGAAGACTTTATGGATTTGTGGTTGCCATACTCAACCGACATGTCTGAAAGGATTCGTGACAATGTAACTGGTAAGCGTGCACAGTTACGCAAACTGTACGAAGGCCCTACATGTGCTGGTATTTCTGGTACCAAATGGGGCATTTTGCAGGCTGCTATTGAGTTGTGCGATCATGTTAATGAGTTTAAGACCACTGATTCGTTAATTAAGCGCACTTTGACTCGCTTGGAAAGCCCTAAGCAAGAAGCACATTCTATTCTGGCTAAACTGTAATAAATAGACGTAGGAAGGGCAGAAACACGGCAAAACTGCCCTTCCTACTACAGAAAGAGACCAGCCTTTCTGTATCTATTAGCCTATCGGTATTTTTTTGCCTTTATGTGTTGCATAAAGGTCACAAAGTGTGCTATAATAGAAGTATTCAAGCGGCATTTGTGCTGCCTGAAAATACCCCCAAAATACCGTGTTTTGGGGGTTTCTGCATTACAGGAGAAAATCATGTCAAAAGCAAAAACCGGAAACACCAGTAGCTCTAAGGTCGACGCCCCAAGTGTTGACGCTAAAGCAGCAGCAAAAAAGGCAGCCAGTGTTACAGCAAAGACAGCAATGTCAATACTTGTAGCACTTGGAACTGCTGGCGAGGCTCAGCAAAAGCTTCGCGAAGAAGAAACCATCGCTCACATGCGCGGGCAACGCCACAACAGCAGTTACTGCGCTTTATGCAAGGAAGGTAAATAACATGGGCTGGACCATCGCCACGTTCCTAGAACGTGCATTTCTGCTAGTGCTCATGCCAGTCCTGCTAGTCATCCTGTACCACCTAGTTAAATCTGACATCAAAGAATTGATGCCTGAACCCGCAAAGGAGCAAGAAGTGATTAAGCCACCATTGTGCAAGGAATGTAATGTACTGCGTGTTGATGAGTGGGCTTGCCCGCACACCATTCAAGACGGCGACTATCTGTGTGTTGATTGCTGCAAATGCCCTGATCACACGCTACCGCACAATTCAGATGTCGTGAACGAAGCCGTTACGTTTTTGTTTGAGTTAGTTACAGGCTCTATCAAAGCCCTGTTTAGCTTGTCTAAGCAAGAGCCAGAAAAGCAGTACCAGGTCTACTACATTGAGACTCGTCCTGTTTGCCAAGGCTGCTTCGTTATGGCAATGAACAGCGGCCAGTGCCTAGTTGCTGACGATTACGAAAACTCCCTGCTAATACACCCAAAAGGTTACGTATGCATGGAATGCTTTGTGACTATCAGCAACCCAAGCCGAAAGGAAGTCAAGTGAATATTCGTAAATTAGAAATGCTACGCGCAGCAGATCGCACCAAGTTGGTTGACGTAACTTCCGCCACCATGTTCACGCCAGACGGTTACGTTGAGGGTGTTGTTAACATAACAGTAAATGTCTGGCAAGACCACGCGCACCTTGACAAGTTGATAACGTCATTGACGTTTAACGAAGCAAGGAAATTAGCAAGAGAGTTAGAGCAAGCCTTAACCAAACTGGATACGGATTTGCACACACAAAAGCAAGTAAGTGGTCAGCATGGCTGACCATGGAACTCTCGACGCAATGCACGACGCCATTAAAGATGCAGACACCAGGAACATGCCTGATTATGCAATCGACCACAACACTTACTACTGGATTCTTGACAATACAATCATCCACTGCGATGAGCAACAGTTTGTCTACGAGTGCAAGAACTGTGGTGAAACAATGGAGTGCTACTACTGCCAATTTGATTACAGCATCAAACACGAATGTGAGAAAAACGCTGATGATTAAAAACACTAATCTAAGAACGATAACTCTGTTGACCGCAGATGAGTATAAAGAAATCGCTGCCGAACTTGCAAAAGCCGCCGAAAAAAATTCAGATATTGCTAAGGTAGTAGCCGAAGGTAATGCGGAAGGTTTACGCAGTGCGGTAGAAAAACAATTAGGTACGTACGCTGCAAACGCTTACATGGACTCTATTGGTAGTCCGAATAATATCGGTGAGCGAGTAGTCAATGTCAATCCTTTTGCACACAAGTCTAAGAGGCAAAAACAAAAAGAAAGAAATGAAAGAAAATTTGAACGTGAAATTGCTATTAACGAAAAGTTTAATAACGTTTTACTTCATGTCGATAAGTTAGATGAACTGCACACAGAGGAAGAAGGTTTTTGCGTAGAGTGCGACCTTGAGTATCCGTGCCCTACAATCAAAATTGTTGACGACATTTTAGAGTCTGACGTTATTGATCCACCAAAAACTTATTTAGCATTAGACATACCTAAACACTCTAGCTTGTTTAAAGCAAAGTTTTGGGGTGTGTTTCTTACTAAAAAAGCAGCTATCGAATACATTAGAGCAAATCTTTGTTTTTGCGATAAGCATAGGTATCACATAGTCGTTTCAGAAAACCCTTACACAAACGAAGAAAAATTGATACAACAAGTTTTTTGTGACGACAAAGAATTTGTTAAATACCAATCATCTTATGGAAACACTCGAATCAACTACAGGTCGCTAAATGCTCAATAAAATAAAAGCTGTAAATGCCCTAAAAAAGTCGCAAGCAGACTTAATTAAACTTCTTATGGATAACCAAGAACTATTGGTACATCTAGAGGATGAAAGTCAACCCGTTGATGTACGCTTTGCTAACCTATGCACGGCGTACTTAGAAAAGCACGAGAAAGGCAAGAAATGAACGCCATTAGTTATGTAGAAATGTTTGGAATTTTATTTACAGGCATTGTTATTGGCGGTTTTTACCGCGTTGAAGAAAACCACAAACTTCTTAGCGAAATTGTAGAACGTGACGCTGAGAATCAAAAGTTATTAAAATCTCTGTACGACTACGACACAGAGAATCAAATCTTGTACGAAGAACGAGAACTGTACAAGAATAAGACGTGTGAACTAAGCCACATTGGCGACATCAATAACATTGAGGTTGCTGCACGAAAGATTAGCGGATACACAGGCCCGACTGTGGTTGACAAATAATGACACATTTAGATACCATTAAATACATGGGTGCACTACTTACATTAGGTTCATCAGTAGCTATTACTGCTGGTGTTCGCGCCTGGCTTTCTACACGAACGGTAACATCTGGCTACTACCGAGATAAACTCAAACTATCTCGTGAAGAAAAAGATGTTTTAAGAGAGTTAGAAAAAACTTTCAAATAAAGTTGCAAGCCGTTGTAAATGTGTGGTATAATAGATGTATCGGGTTGGGAGACCTTTACCCGATAACTAGTGATTATTACGATTTGATCTGATAATCACTCCCAGTCTCGGAGGATAACCTCAGTCACGATTTGGATGTGACCGGACAAACCTTAAGACAAAATACAAAGCAATCAGCTCTGACGCAAACAGCGTCGGGGCTTTTTTCATGTCTGGAGTAAACATGTGCAAGCAAATACAAAAAGCAATACTCAAGCGCGAGTATGAAAAAAACGAAGTAACACGCAGTATCATGATTGACCACTTTAACGACCAAGCTAAAACTATCTTTGGTCGTGAACTACTAGGTGCTATCGAGACCACAATCACACGCCACCTAGAGAACTATCTACCGCCAGATGTTGCAGCGTCACAAGCGTCAAGCATCATGAATTCAATCGACGGCGAAATTGTAGACGCACTCGCACAAACAACTACCCAAGCAGCAAAAGTCATTGACCGTAACTGCAACCTAACATCAGCAACACTCAGTCACATCTTTAACGAATACGACAAAATGTGCAGCGACTGCGGTTGCATCGAATGCGCAGAAGAAAAGGAGCTAGTACACCATGGCTAAGAAACAACCAACCGGAATGAAATGGCTACGCGAACGAATGAAAGAGCTTGAGTATAAGTCTCTGCAAGAAGTCGCAGTAGCCGTTGGTATCAACCGAGGTAACTTGTACCGTTACTTCACATTTGAAACCAGGCCAAGTATCGACATTCTTCCCCCGCTGTGCGAAGCGCTAGGCGTAGAAATCAATACGCTACTTCGCGCCCTTGAAGTAATCAGCCCAGGTGAAGCACTTTAACCTCTGATTGCCTACGATGCTCAGCCACTTATCTGGTTGAGCATCTAGGGGAGTTAGGGAAACAGAAGTACCTTACCCATTCACTAAAAGTGAATTACACACAAAGAAAGGGTGTAGACATGTCTGCATCATCAGCAGCGCCAGTAGGCGCAGGCTTGGACTACAAGTCAGTCCTAGTTAAAGTACAGTCCAAAGCGACTAACCAGCTAGCCTTCCTTAAGGCACTAGCAATCAAGCTAACATCATCAACAAAAGGCATCACGACAACAGGCCTTAACTTTGCAAAGCGCGTATGGTCATCCATGCCAGCAGGTGTTAGTGGATCACTAGTTGCTAGTTTAACTGCAACTAAGCAAGGGTATTTGACACTAACAGGAATCGTACAGTCAGTGATTTCTTTTGTAACAAATACCATCACTACAGTCGCGATTATCACGCACAACAGCATTGATAAGGTCGGTGCATTGCTCGGCAGTTTGGTAAAGAGTGTACACGCACCTACTGGTGATTTTGTGCATGATGCAAACGCTACATTCACTGAAATGCGTTACAACGCTGCTAACTTTGCATACCGTAACCTTTCAGGTCTCGGAACAATCATGAAGCACGCTTTCAACAACCCAATCACTATCCGCTCAACAACTTTTGCATCTGTAACAGTTGGCGCAGGACTAGCTGTTAACGCTCTACTAAACGGCGCTGTTGTATCGTTTGTTTCAAGCCTTCCGTTCGTCGGAAATTTCATCGCCGCAGCACTATCAGGCGGAGTCGCAACCGTCCTATTCATTGTTTCCGTAGCAATGGCTAGCGCAGCATTTACCCTGTTCTACAAGCGTGACGAAATCGTAGCAGAAGTAATCAGCGAAAACATCGACAAGATTACAGCAAGCGCAACGGTAATTGACATTGTGTCAAACATTGCCACTGTAGAAGTTGAGGGTGACATCACTCTAGAGCAAGCAGAAATGGTTGCTAATGCAGCAGTTGCTCAAGAAGTAGCAGACACTGAACGTTCGCTGGCTAAAGACTTCCCAAACGTCAAGCCGGGACAGCGTAACAGCTACCCTAAGAGCAACCCGAACAAAAAGCGTAAGTAACCATGTGGGGCATGAGAGGTGATGAAAGGCCAACGTTAGATACCTTTTATTCACCTTTTATCGCTGAATGGAAAGCGGGCTATGAACGCTGGCTTTCCGGTGACAAAACAAACTGGTATTCACTACTTAGCGGTGCTGAATCCGGTGTTGGAATACACGCTGGACAAATATTTGAATGCAACAATTGCGTCGGGTATTACCACAGCATGGCTTACAACTGCGTTTGTACACAACAGCGACAGCCCTACCTGTACCCAACAGCAGTGCAATGGTGCTCAATCATTGACCCATCAACTAACATGCCATACCAGCAACTAGTTGATTTCTTTGACATTGATTACCCTTGCGTAGGAATCCAACGAGTCTATAGCCCGCTTGAAAATCACCGGTGGGCTATAGACAACCTACAGTATGAATCTAACGCTGACCGTTTTGATTACGAAGTAAACGGTAACGAAATTGTTGTCGGAAACGAAAACAATAAGTTTCATATTGTAGGTGTTGTTCCTATCTGGACCGTAATGCCTCTTAAAGAAGAGTATTACCGCATCTTTAAATCCGAAATTAATAGCCCAGAAATTGTGAAAAAGCTAGAAGGATTTAACGACTGTTGGTGCTCACTAGAACTCGTAGAATGCACCGATGAGTGCTCGCATGCTAAAGATTACAGGCAAGACTGTGACTGCGATGCACGAGATCACGCACAACAATTGATAGAAGAAATCTATGTTAACCCACCAGTTATCGAAGAACATCTATCTGAAACCTCAGCCAAAATCTGGTCAATAGCACAAGATGCTTTTTACAGAGGATGGCAAACTGTGTACGACTTACAAGATGAAGGAAGTAACCGATGGGCTTACTTATTGTGGCAACAGCAGTCTCCATTTTTGGATTCTCCTGGGCAAAGACTAACGGAGCAAGAAACCTTGACCGACTCAACCAGTTTGGAAACCTCTCAGGAATCCTCACTCGCGTCTTGACCGTATTTGATTCAGTACGGCAAGTAGCAATCTGGTTTGCTGAAGGTCACGTAGGTCAAGGACCCTTGACCGTACCTGTTCCAGCAAAAGCTGGTGTGCCAAACGGTGCGCCAGCAGCACAACGTCCACCGACACGAATGACAGAAAATGACCTGTACATTGGTGATCCTGTTGGAAAAGACTTGGGTCTACCCCCCAAGATGACTGCTCCCGCAGTTACGATACCTTAAGTAAAGTGCGTCTGACTCCTTTCCAGGGAGCAAACGTCAACCTGCCTATGCTTACTGTTGTTCTGGCAGTAGTTTAAGGTCGACTGACTATTTATTTGATGTATCGCCCGCACGACGCACGTAGCAATACCCGAAAGACATTGACGTGAGTGGCCCCTCGCTGATATGCAAATAGACAGAGGCCTGCGTGCATGCACATACCAAGCCTTGTGTGGTAGACAGTGCAAGGTAAAAACCGGACGCAACATGTGCAACTACATTACGCTAATGCATAAAACCAATGAGACATTTTCCTTAGTCGTGTTTTATTTGGTGTGTGCGTTATGCATTACGTCAATGTATAAAGCCAATGGGGCACCCCTTCGGGGGCGCCCCATTTGGTCTTTTTTTTATGCCCAAAAACAGGTCACTCGGCAGAAATTTTAGCCAATTCTTCCTGATGAACATCAATAGCAATCTTCAAAAATGCAATAGATTCGTCAGAACCAGTAATAGCATCTTCATTACCTGCGCGTACATGAATCTCACGATTTAGTTCAGTTTGAAACATATCGGCAGCAAACTGCTGAATACGGTTCTCAATGATTGTTTGCTTTTGCTCAGCAGATAGCAGAGCGTCGTAATCGATGGCCATGTTTTACTCCTAGTTAGATGGTCAAGGAAATACTAGCATATATGTTATGACAACTTGTTAATTAAACTATTATTATGCCCATGCACCAGCAATATTTTGAGTACCTGTAGTACCTATTTTTTGAATCTCAAAAGTAGAAAACTGTGAAACTACTGTGGATGATCCTGTGGTTGACATACTAAATTGAGGAGTCATAGTTCCACCCGTTGTCGCATTGGATGTAAAGTAACCTTCAATTTCAGCCGTTGAGTTCCTAGAGGCTGTAAAAGCAGCAGTTGCTTGAGAGGCCGCTGCGGTAGTACGCACGGCATTGTATTCTAAAGCCGAGTTTGCAGTAGTGGCATTGTAAGTTTTTATGGTGTACTTAATTGCTACTGGGGCATTAGCAAACGTGAAAGCTACGTTAGCAACCGCCGTTCCTGAAGTCCAAGTGGTATTAAAATGATAGGTTGCCTTAAAGTAATAAAGTTTAGCCGCTTCAATAGGTAATCCAGGGGTAGTTGGAAATACGTTAACTAAAGTATTAGTGGTAGCGGCGGAGCTATTTCCAGCAAGAACTTGCTTTTGAATAGATGGAATAAGCCCTCTACCACTAGTTGTAGTTGTAGTTCCATAAAATTTATTACTAGCGGAGTCAAATCCAATAGAGCCTGCAGAGTAACCTCCTGAACCGGGGGTTCCGGTTGCTGGAAGAGTGAATGTACCATTGCACTGTATAGGGCCAGCAGTTAAACCAGCTTGTGTATTTATATTCCCCGCAGAGTCAATAGTAACTAAATTAGTAGTTTGATCAAAAGGATTACTAAAAGTAGCTAAATATCCACCCGTAAAACTTGCTCCAGCAGTTGTAGTAACGGTTAAAGGTATGGCACTAGAAGTTATATTAAGGCTACCTCCAGTAACAATTCCACCAGAAGTTTTAATAGAATTTGAAGCAGTACTACTGGTAATAATTTGGTTGATAGCCCTAACATTTCCATAACCTGTTGTTACTGATGGCAGTGTTGAGGAATTATCCCAAGCATCAACATTACCAAGATTTGCAATCACACTTGTGGCAGCCTGAATTATGCCCGTTGATGCATCTACACTCATAGGCTGACCCGTACTTGAGGTAAGAGTTATTGCACCATCTGTACGAACATTTAATGAACCTGAGCTTATAGTAGTAACATCCACCGCAGCACCATACACCGTATTAGTTGCAATAATATTTGGTGCACTGATATTTGTTTTAAATACCCTAGACATTACAAACCCCTACTAGCCAATAACAACAACAGAATACGTACCCGTGATTGTTGTTGCTGAAGTTAAAGTAATAGTGTACGGCGAAGCAGCAGCAATACTTACATCAAAATCAACTAAGTTTGCCGGAGAACCGTTATCGTATACTTGAACAATAAGTGCAGATGTTCCAAGACCATGTGTAACTGTTGCAGTAGTAGCTGCACTAAAAGATACTGAACCAGAGTATTTACCAGAAACACTAAGAGCAGCTCTTGCACTAGCAGGGTTAGTAGCAACAAAGTTAGTGCCATCACCAACAAGGAAGTTATTTAGCGTAGCAGTGTTGCTAGCGCCAGTACCGCCCTGCGCTGCAGTAACAATACTGGTCAAGTTACCATTAGACAAAACCGAGTAAGTAATTGCGCTAGATCCAAGAGTAGAAACGGTTGCTGTTTCAACATACGTAAAACGACCGTTGGTAGTGCCGTTAAGAACGTAACAGAAATCGCCTGCACTAAGTTCACCAACAGTATCAGCATCGGCTGCACGAGTAAATACAAACGAGGTTGTGTTGCCGATAGCACCAACGGAAGTTACTGTGTAGATACCATTTTGCGAAGTAGTAGCTTGATTCTTGATAAGAACACGATCGCCAACGGTTAGAGACTGACCGTCAATTGTAATAGAGGTCCAGTTAGTTGAAGTAGCAATAGTTAGCGTAAGAAATGGGGTGGTATGGGTAGTGGTAATAGTTCCACCAACAAGGTTACCTGTAGTACCTAGAGCGCCAGTTGTAGCGTACGCCACAGCATCATGGGCATTTAGACCACTAGCAACAGTACCAACCTGAGTATCTACGTAAGCTTTAGTAGCAGCATCTTGAGCAAGAGTAGGGTCCGCAACACTTGTAATTTTTTTGCTAGCAACATCTACAGATCCCGTACCAAGGGGTACTAAGTTAATGTTGGTGTTTGTCCCGCCGGCTGTAAAAGTAAGGGCGCCGGTACCTGTAATAGAACCAGTAGACGTTCCAGTACCACCATAACCAACGCCAATTGCGTTACCATTCCAAACACTAGAAGTACTAAGTGTAAGGCCACTAACAGTTGCAGCGGTTGAGCCCAAATTAATAGTGGTAGAACCCAAAATAAAGGATCCAGCACCATTGCTGACGGTCTGCCAGCTAGGTGAACCGAGCACACTGCTGGTGTTATATCTAAGGGTGTTGTCAGAAGTGTAAAAGACCAATTGACCATATGCAGCAGAGCCCGGAAGGGTACCTAAGTTTTGAACAGCAAAGTTAGTTAGTTCATTTCCGTTCAAATCAATTTTAGTTAAAAATTTACGTGCCATTAGTCATTATCTCCTTAAGATAAATATGCTACACCAGAAAAAGCAGATGAAAAAGTTAATATCATTGTATCAACGGTCGGATAAGCAAAGTCGCCCTCAACTAAACTGTTTGCGGAATCTATAACACTAACTTGCGGTCTATAACCCAAATTGTGTGTAATAGTCCATGTAGACGCAGGGCTGCCCTGTGTGTATGTAAAAGTGCCGCCTGTAGGTCCGGTAGGTCCGGCAGGTCCAGTAGGTCCTGCGGGTCCAGTTGGTCCAGCAACCCCAGCAACCCCTTGAGGGCCCACAGAAGCCGTTTCAAGGGTTATTTGCGATGTAGTGACATTCAGGGACACATTATTATCAACAACCGTCAAATTGACCGTATCCTTGCCAATTTCAACAATTTCGCTCATCGAGTAACCTCAGGCACAATCGTCACATCACCGCGCAGAAGCTTACGAACCTCACTACCTGTATATAGTTCCAAATCGTAAACAGCCTGTCCAGCAGGAATAGCAGCAGTCTTAATGGCCGAAGCAGTAATTATGATAGTGCCAGCAGTGCCTCCCAAAGCAATACCGCCATTAGCAGTAGTTAAAGATAGCAAAGGATTGTCATCTGTGTAATTTGTACGCACCATCATTGACGCTGTAAAACCAGTCAAATTAACCAGAGTGCTGTTAATTTTATAAGTCAAAGATAGGGTCCAGGTACCACCTTGATCTATCTTAATTGGGTAAGGATGCGCATTAGCCATTAGACAGGACCAGACCTTCCAGTTTCAATTTAGTTGAATAAGTAAACGAAAAAGCCCACTCAGAACCCTGATTGATAGTAATCGGATAGGTATGGGCAGCCACTTAAACTCCTTAAAACAATAGTCTTAGTCTACCAAGACTTAGACGTCACCAGATGAACCAAAAGCGATAAACAAATCATTAGGCGCAACCTGATAAGCCCCAGAATTAATAATAACAATAGGGTCAGTCAACGGAAGTTTAAACAAAAGATACCCGCCGGTTAAATCATCAAAAATACCCACATATTTAATCGTGCACGACGTTAAACCACTAAAAGTAATACGGTTAGAGTTAACCAAAGAAATCGTAGATGTAGACCAGCTGATTTGCTGACGCTTGTACCCGCCAGAAGTTAACTCAGTGGCAGTAGGGTCAACATTAGACGGATAGTCAAAATGAAGCGACATATAGCAGTTTTGCGATTTAATAAGTTCAACAAAACGGTTATATGTTTCATTAGTAGCAATACCTAACATTATTGTCCCGTCGGTGGTTGGTGATACAAGCGACCCAAGAAATAGACATCCTCAGTTCTAGGAATAAGTTTACCTTGAGAATCACTCCATTCCTGATCACAATAAAACATCACATAAGCTGCCACACGCGCAGCATCAGGCAACTTAGGATTGAAAGCCTCATACTGGCTGACATTAACAATAGAAGTACCCTTAAAGTCAAAACTAAAAGGCGTTTCATCCACCAGCCTGCCGGTAGGAACAGTTACTCCATCGCGTTCCGGACCGGGCGATGAAGCAGGCCAATAGCCAGCCTTTTGATAATGAGTACCCCACGCAGCAATAGGAGGCGTTTTAGCCACAACATTAGGGTCCTGAATAATAGTGCCATCAGCTCTATTGTTTTCCCAAGCACCTTCAAAAAACGGGTAATACTGACCAGGCTGGTAAGAAAACCCAGTAGCAGCATCTTTTACACCAATAATGTATTTAGCAAGCCCTACATACTGCCTAGCAAAAGTAGAATCACCATACTTCAAAGTATTAGCCTCAGCAGCAGAAATAGCACTAGAACTTACCTTGACAGTTATTTTAGTTGCACTTGGTACAGTATCGACCACGTAATAAGTTGGAGACAACAACCCATCAATAGTTGGCGCAGGGTCAGCCATCACAAAAACATTATCGCCAACGTTTAGATTGTGCGCCCTAGAAGTAGTAAACGTAATCGTATACATACCGCCAGAAATAGTTGCTGTACTAGTCACCAAAGCATGATCTGTAATAGTTTTAGAAAAAGTATCCGCCCCAGTTGCCGTAGGCAAAATAGGCATACCTGTCAAAACATCAACATTTTGATACCAAATAGAAACATGAAAAGGCACTTTGTACTGTGTACCATCAGATTTGACCGCAACAAACTGCGCACCAACAACCTGCCCAGTAACCGCAAGATTAACTACCGTAGGGTCAGACCAGTTACTGTCAGCATTATTTGTACTAGCAGGCCCCTCAATCTTGGCATAAAAAGACTCATGCCCTGACTTACCTGGTGGATACGCTTTAGTAAAACCAGCCCACGGGAAAGAAACGTCATTAGCAATAGTATTAGAATTCACGCCAGCATTCCACATAAACCCTGACGCTTGCGGAATGTACCCTGAATAAACTGGCTTTTCGTAAGTCCACGGGAACAACAAATCCGGAATACTCGGAGCATAACGGCCAACGCCCAAAACTCTATTAACCACCATAGAATCACGCCCGCGCTTACGTACTTCTTGCACAGTCAACTGATCACGAAACTTTGAATCAAAAGTGATAGAAACGCTTCCGTCTTCAGAATAAGACGTTTCTGTAATATGAACAACAACACCATTAGGGTCGCCAAAAAGCCCTACCAACTGAACAGACATACCAGCTGTAATCATTTGACGAGGATAAGAAACACCATTAACAAGAGGGTCAGTTTTTAAAGTCAAAGACCCAGTAATACCAGGCTCAGAAAACATCTCCAAATGCTTTCTAGCCACAGCAGCAGCCTCATCTGCATCTAAACCACTAAAGAACTGCAACGAAACTTCTTTAGCCATTTTATTAGGGTCAAAATTAATGTTTGTTTCCAAAGAAGGATAAACCTGGCGCCTAGCCGCAAAAGGTTGGTAATAAGTTTTAGACCCATCGGCAGAAACTTTAAGGTTAGAGTAAGAATATCCCGACAAAGACTGCCCATTACCATAAACAACATTTAGGCGCTGCGAATAATCCTGAGACACACTAACCTGTACACCCGGCCACAACAAATCAATTACTAGCGTTTCGTTAGAAGGCGCATGTAAACGGTCACGATGTTTAAAATAAGGTCTACGATCCTTACCTAACAAAATAGTAAAACAGCCCCTAGATGTTTGCATAGTAGATAACAAACCCTGAATATAAGTAGTCAAAACAGGTTCAAAGTTACCAGTAGAACGAGTTAAAAAACCAGTCCAACGAGTCTTATCTTTAATACTTACAGGACGATAAAAGTTAGAAAGATTAGCATAATCAGAAGCGTTATATACCGTATCCCACCAATCCAACTCATCAAGAGTTTCAGAAAGAGGACTAATTTCTCGAAGGCGACTTGAAGGATGCAGACTATAATAAAACTGGCGAGCGATAGCCTGCTCATAAGAAATAGGATGCGTCAAATATTCAGGCTTAGCCAAAAAGTTATCTAACTGACGCATCGCTCCATTACATGTAATAGTCAAAGTACCGCCAGCATCATCTTCGCCAAACTCAAAAGCGAGAAAGTAACCTTCCCAATAATACAAAGGCGTACCAGCAGAAGTGCCGTCAGCTGACTGAGGAGACATCCAAATAATATCTACATTTGCCTCAGGCACACACCAATCCAAATCGCCAGTACCCAACGAATCAAAAATAGTAATAGCTGGGAAAGAAATAGTAGCGGTAGCAGGCCCAAAAGGGTCTGTAGTAGACAAACTAGAAACAGTAGTAGCCCCGCCACGAAACACAGTGACATCCCTTTTAGACTTATCTCCAGATGTTTTAGGCAAAGGATCAACAATGATACGCCAATAACCAGACTCAGTTAAAGACGTAATATTTGCTTGAGGCCGTTTCATAAAGTAACTCCATAAATTTTATCTAACAAAAGCATACGGTCTTGTATTTGTTCTTGTGACAACTCAGAATAATACTGATTATGCTCCAGCAAATACATATGCGCCGTGTAATTCTTGTCAGTAACAGGAGCCCCACCAAGATAAAAGTTAACATCAAACGGATGATTTGCCGCTATAGCCACCTGTTCGTAATGAAATTGAGTGTCCAAAACAGCAAAACGCACTATTTTATCTGTAGCAGAAACACTAACAGCAATAACAATAGGCTTAAACATTTGAAACCTAGACGCATCAATACGTATCTCAGACAAAACAGTATGACCCAGCATCAACTTCAAAGTACTGTTTCTGTAATACCTTACACTAATTAAAGGATCAAAAGAAGTATATTTATCCCCACCAGCACCCATAACAACATACCAATTGCTTTTAGTTGGAGGCTGTAAAAAAATGACCGACATCATAGTGAAATATTTCGACTGATTATTAACAGTAGTCAAAGGTTTATTATTGGTAACTAGATATTGGTCATTTAAAAATCTTACGGCTTTTTCATTTAGCCTAGTGTTTTGCGTGCCATAGCCGTAATTAACCTGAACATTATTTACTACTGTTGGGCTGTTTGTAGAAGAAGCCAAAACACTATTAGCAACATTAGATTTCCACGGCCACCATTTTGTTAAATAAGTATTTGCCCCTTGAGTGCTAATGCCTAAAGTGGAATCGATAGGCACCCAACGTTCATCAGAATACAAATCAACATCAGAATATTTAACGTTAGTTTCAACACCATTCATGTCAATAGTGCCTTTGGAATAAATATTGACACCAAAACCGCTAGCTGCAATAGGGTATCCGGCTACAACAAAATAAGGATCGGTATTGAAAACAGCAGATTTAGCCATAATAAGGCCTTTATGATACGCAATTTTAGGTCGAACCGTTAACGAAGCGCTAGCGTCTGACATAGAAAGTGACTCGTCAGAGGGCAAAGGAACATCAATACTAACAGTGCTATCAATACTCCAATATGTTTCATCAACAACAGATGCACCATGAAGTATTTCTGACAAACCAGTAACAGTAATGTTGTAAACAATAGTTGTACTAGTAGTGCCAACACTAGAATTTACATAGCCAAACATGTACCAATCAGTATTACTAACCGACCTAATAGTGACATCATCACCGACAGTAATAGGACCTGGAGATGCGTTTGGATAAGTTCCGAAAGAAAAATAGTATGAATTATTTAGGTCAGGTAAAGCTGCCGAAAAATCATGATAAGCAATAGCGACGCCGTAAGCCACATCAAACCAACTTTAAACGCAAAGACGTTGCTGGAATATAAACATTAGAATAAGCAGACACGCTAGATTCTGGCGTTAAAGCACCAACAGCAATAACATTGCCAATACCGGCACTATCACACAAAGCCCACCCAACAATACGTCCCCAATCGCCAGTAGGCGTAGGAAAAACAATGTCATTAGCGTTGTAAAAAACCCCAACAGAAGAAGACCAGTTAGCGTAACCCGATTGGTAACTTACACGGCCATACCCACTACCAGAAGGTTCACTCAACAGCGCAGAATCAGTAATGTTTTTGTCAGGTAAATCAGTCAAAAGAGCCACATAAAATGAGTCAATACTAACAGCTGAATCTGGCGTCAATAAAGAAGCCAAAAGCAACTGGTCGCCATACATTGAAATATAGCCCATTAAATTTCCTCAGTTATTGTTTCAACAGGATCACGCGTCACCTGTGCCGTTACAAGAGCCATCTTAGCATGAAGCAACTCATGCGAAATATTTACCGTATAGTCCGAAGCATAACAATTCCAGCTTTTAATCAAATTACCTATACTCACCTCAATAACAAACCCAATCTGAGACAACGCATCAGTTAAAGACTTAACGGCATCCATAACTTCCATATGTGTAGACCCATGGACATAAACCGCTAACGTTTCCGTAACATTCTCACGCAAAGCATTAATAGTGTACTTACCCTCAAGAAACGAGTTAGTTACCTCATCGCGCCTAAACTGAACTGCAGAGTTCTCAAAAGAACCCTTAGCAAGTTTATAAACAATTCCATCATTGACAAGCAACCACCGGCTTGCATTGTTAACTACCGAATTTGAGTAATACAAATCAGTAGATAAAGAAATACGAACCTGCACATCAGTATGCAAATTTGAATACGGAGTCGACTTACTAACAGCCATTAGTTACCTACCGGTTGTAAGAGACGCTGACGCCTTTGACGAGCATTCATCTTACGAGCAAACTCTGCAGGATCAGAAGATTGAACAGTAATAGGACCATTAATCTGCGTAGATTGGTCATACTGAGAATGACTCACATTATAGGTTTGAGTAGAATAATGATTCATTCTAGACGCCCTAACATCACTATGCTTAACATAACCCGGAGAACCTAGTTTTTGGTCATTCAAAGCATGCAACAAATCAATGCCATACTTATTAACCGCATCAGCCTTAACAACAAACTCACCATGAGAAAGTTTGGCGGGAATAGAGTCAGAAGTACCTGTACCAGGGCCAGTAATGTAACCACCAGTAGCAAAACCTTTAATACGTCCCCAAGACTCATTACCATCATTTTTAAAATCATTAAGACCTTGGACGTGCACATTAGTACCGGATTTTTGAGCATCCAAAACCATACCGTTACCAATAAAAATAGCAACGTGATGTGCTTCGTTTGAACCATTTTTAGTCCAAAAAACTAAATCTCCAGCCTTAGCATTTTTACTGTCAATCTTAGCAACTTTATTTTTAATACCTTGCGCAGTGCTATAACCTAAATCTTTAACCCCAGCAGCATGCGCTGCGTAATCAACAAGCCCAGAACAGTCAAAATCATGCCCATCATGATCCGTGTAGTGCCACCCACCAGTTTTGTAAGGCTTGCCGATTTGTTGAAAAGCAGCCTCAAGAAACTGCGCACGCTTTGAAGAAGCGTTAACCTCTAGCTTGCGAGCAGTAGTAAGTTTCTTGCCACTGGCAGTATCAGTAGCATTCCAAACCCATTTTTTACTAGCTGCATCATAATGCTTGTCGTAATGAATCAAATCGTTACTAGCAGCCCAAACCTCAGTGCGATTCTTACCAGTTCCAAAAACAGGAACACCAGCGCCCCACACAGTATCGGGTGTAGAACTTTGTGATTGAACGCCACCAATTCTAGTTCCAACTCCTGTATTTTTACCAATAGTACTAGCGGCATTACGATTAGCGGAGCCAGTAGGCGAAGTACTACCGCTACCACCAGCAAGATACCCGCTGCCTGACGAGCCACTATTAGGCGCAGAAACAGCATTTGGCGCTTTTTTAGGAGCATTCAAAATACCGTTTACTAAACTAAATTGCTCGCTGCCAGTCAAACCACCTAAAGAACTTTTTAGATTAGCCAAAATTGCTTGTCCGGCTGCTTTAGCGGCTTTACCTGCAACATCAGGCATACCAGATAAAGCCTTGGCAAGTTTATCGGTAGCGCCTTTACCGCCAATAGCAACGTTCTCGCCAAAATTAAACAAATCGTTATATGCACGCTTAGCAGCCTTTTCAAAATCTTCATTCATGTACTGCATCTGCAAATTAAAATCTTCTTTAGCACGAGCATAAGCCGTATTAAAAGGACTAGTTTCATGTTGATTTGAGAGCCCAATGCGCTTAGATACTGTTTCATTAGTCTGCGATACTAAAGCAGCATTACGAGTCATATCATTAACAAGCTGATCTGTTTGTTGTGCGTTAGCAGGATTCATCAAATCCAAAGTGCGAATGGCATCATCAGACAGCCCAAGTTTTTTCAACTTAGCCACATTCTTCATTTGACGATTCAAAAGAGTATTTTGCTCTTTAAGGTTCGTAACTAACGCGCCTGTTGAAGCAACACGCTGACCGCCAATACGCTCATAAACATTGTAATAACTTTTAGCAAAATCTTGCGTACCGCGCAAAATACCCAATGTAAATTTGGCTTGTGAACGTGTAATGTTTAGATTCATATCATTTTGGCTTTCAGCCAAAGAATGATTTAAATTAGCAATTTGCTTAGCAAACGACATCACTTGCGAAACTGCTTGCTGACCATTAGATTTTTCTTGATTAAGAATCGACTGCTCATCTTGAGTTGCGCCGGTAGGCAAAACAGTATTGGCCGCTTTAACACCAGTTTTAATATTTTCATTAATATTAGCCAAACCAGATTGACCCGCTTGTTGAACCGAGCGCGAAGCAGCCGTCATACTGTAAGCATTCATGATTGCAGCAGCTTGTGAACTGGTAGCGGCAAGGTTAGGATTTGCTAATTCTTTTAACAAATCAATGACAGCATTTGCGCCATTTTCTGCATTAGCAGTCAAAGACATTGTAGATATTGCTTGTGAAAAAGAATTTTGCGAACCAACATCGTTTTGAGCAACAAAAGCATTAATGGCCAATTTAACAATTTTGTTTTTAATACCATTAAAAACTGTAGGATCATTATAAATATCTAAAACAGTTTTGCTTTTTGACCAAGCAAAATCTTCGGCTGCAAAAAGAGCCCCGCCAAGTTGGCTATTTTGTTTTTTAGCATAAGTTTCTTCAGGAGAAACTTGGCGCTTACCTTTTACATAATATGGCGTCTCCCAGCCGTAACCGCCACCCTTAATCAAAGTTTTGTAATATTGGTAAAAAGAATTACTTGGGAGTGATTTTTTGTCAGAAGTATTAGCAAAAAATACACTTAGCGGATCAGTGTCACTTGTAGACTGAGACACAGCTGAGTTAACACGTTGTTGTTTGAGTAAATTCCAAGAATTAAGGTCATACTTTACACCAAGCAATTCCGAAACAATACGAGCTGCATTCATGTTCTGCACATCTCTATAGCCCTTTGAGCCTGAAATGCCAGCAGTGCCCCTAAGAATTTTTACTGCCTCGGAAAGCGTAGCCATACGGATAGTACCGGTTCCAAATTTTAGGGCAGTATTATTAATATTAGAAGTCGCCTCTTGTCGAATCAACTGTGCCATAGTTCCGCCGTAGGCACTTTGACGGTGAGCCACAGCATCAGTATAAGTCATTGTGTCGGCAGCCGATTGAAAAGCGTCGGTATAAAGACCACTATTAGAACTACCGTAAGTTGATTTACCAGTAGCGTAATTACCAGCGGCACGCGCCAAAGTAGCATTTTTTGTGCCAGCAAGCGCATCTTGCGTCAAACGGCTAATAACTTCAGGACTAGCATTAGGACCAGCCATCATTCTTGCTTGAATACCCAAACCAGTACCAGTTAATAACTCTTTTTGAGTATTAAAAGTATAGCTAGCTTTGTAATCAGTTTTTAAAGCATTTAAAATTTCCGACGTTGACATTTTAGTTGCTTGCCTAGGCGACTTAGCACTTTTTGCATAATAACTCGCCCAAGCCATAGGATCATACATAGCATTTGTATTAGTGTAAGACTGCGTTGGCAAACCTGCTTTAGTAGCAAAATCATTGTACACAGAATAAGCATCACTAAAACCAGTACCAGTTTGGCGCTCATTATTTTGCTTAATTGCTTTAGATACAAAACCCGCAGCAGCCATGACAGCCATAATTCCGATAGTAGATCCTAGCATTCCCATCATTCCGCTTAAAGCGCCGCCTAAAGCACCAAAACGCTGACCACCACGAATAGCTGTACCTTCTTCAGAAACACCAGTAATAGCGCCTTGTTTAACCCAATCCTTAACTCTAGTGCCCATAGACTTACCAAATTCACCGACATTTTTGCCTGCATACTTAACAGCATCTTTAAAAAACCCTAAAGTACCTGAAGTTTGACGCATATCATTAAACATTGCTTTTTGTACAGCCAAACGTTGCGACGCACCATACTCACCATTAGGCGAACCATACGCACCCATTTGCATAGCAAGTTGACTAGCAATTGCATTAGGCATAGTAGCCATCGTTGCAGGACGAATTACATTATTTGAATCTCTACCATAACGAATAGCCTGCTCTTCAGCAGACATTATTGTTCCACCATTTTTAAGCATAAATTTATTATTAGAAGCAGCCATACCGGCATCGGTACGCATACGAGAGTTACTTGGGTCAGCGTTGTAAAGGTTGGCATTAGCGTTGGTATAAGCCTGCGCAATCCACTGAGCGCCACCCTTAAGCATCCCAATCGGTCCGCCTCTTGCACCTGTAACTGGATCCTTACCACCAAAAAGCGTGCCAAATGCTTGACCAACGCGAGCGCCAGCAGTAGACAAAGCATTAGGTCCAAAAGCCTGCCCGTTAATAGCTTGGGTACGTCCAGCAAAAAATTGTTGCCCAAAATTAGAATTTGTAAACATACTTAAGCCAAGACGACCAAGTTGAATGACAGCAATACCTTTAAGAATTGTCCACAAACTAGTCAAAACTGGAAGCAATGGTCCAAGCCCCGAAAGAGCAGTAACCAAACCATGAACGCCTTCAGCCATACCGTTTGATACACCCAAAACGCTATTTAAAAACGACAGAAATGGTTTACCTGCCTCAGCAGTAGTTTGCGACATAGTTTCTTGCATTTTAGACAATTGGTCATTAACCCCGCCTAATGCCGAAGTAGCACCTGCATTAGCAGACCCATTATTGTAAGAACTAGTAGCATCGCCAACAATTTGACGCAAGTCACCAGACTTAGACAAAGCCTGCAAAGACTTAAACGTGTTAACACCATCAAGACCCAAATTATCAAGAGTCGTAACAGCCTGCGAACCTTGCTTATTGATAGCGTCAGTAAAACGCAAAATCATTTCAGTAGGATCACTCTTAAACAAGTTACCCAAAGAGTCCGTAGACATGTTCAAAACTTTGGCATACTCACGAATTTCAGGAGAACCAGTACGAATAGACCGGTTCATATCCAAAAGAACCTTGTTAAACGCGTTAGCAGAACGATAACCGTCTTCACCAAGACGAGACATCGCCGTAGACAAACCAAACACAGAAGCTTGGCTAATACCAACTACAGAAGCAATAGGCGCAATAGCTTTAGAAAAAGCCAAAACAGACGAAGCTGAAGCGCCATACTTTGCTGTAACAGAAACAAGGGAATCGCTAAAACCCTTAATCATGTTAGTAGAGTTACCAAAAGAACGAGTAACCTGAAGCATGTCCTGCTGCATGCCAGAGCCCCACTCGCCAGAAGCAGCCTGTAGTTTAATAAACTCCTGGCCCAACTTTTGAATCTGTTTAGTTGTAGTAACGCCAGACGTTGCTAAAGTCTTAGTAGTCTCAATCGCCTTATCCATACCCACAGGAAACTGGCGAGCAAACTTCATAGTTACAGAGCCAAGACCCTCAAACTGTTTACCAGCAATCTTGGCAGTAGCATTAAGTGAAGAAAGTTTTTGCTCATAAGCCGCAGCCTGCGCAACAGCAACCTTATTAGCACCAGTAAAAGCAGCCGTAGACTGAATAAGAGATAAAGAAATCTTATTAAGATTGCCCAATTTAGCAATCGCGATATCATTAGCCGCACTAAATTGATTGGTCATAGCCAAAGCTTGACCAAGAGAAGACGTGTAAGGGCCTACGTTGGCATTAAAATCAACTGTTACATCTTCATTAAACACAGTTAATCCTTTCGCTCAGGCCTCTTTGTCTTTTGATTACGAACACTCTCAGCAACATAAGAAGGTACTAATGTTATTGTAGAGCCTGGCAAGCGGTCATTCTCGTCCGTAGCACGATCCTTCATGTAACAACCCCAACACTGGTGAGTAATAGGTTCGTAAGCATACCTATCTTCTTCCCACTCCCAGCCCGCAGTGCCACACATTTGACACTTCTCGCCAGACTCCAACAAATATGCTGCAAGTTTAGCTCGGTCATCCTCATCCCAACTAAACAAAGTTGAGTGAGGAAGCCCATGGTCTGAGCACCATGCGACCTCCATATAGAAAGTCGGGTCGTACCTCAGCCGACTTCGTTGAAAGGGACATCAAGGCCTTTAGAATTAACCTCAACACACCCAATAAACAACTCAGTCAACTCACCGCGAGACCACTCATTAGAAGTCCAAATCTGTGTAGCCTGCTCCTCAGACAATGCCGGAGTTACAGAACAAGCAGAAATAAGAGCAGGCGCAAACGTATCAATATTGTACGAAGTGCCTTCCTTCTTCTGCTCATTAGTTGGGGGATGAGCAGCCAACAGATCATCATAAGCCTTCGAACCAATCGCCTTAATAGTGACAACAAAGTCAGTAGTAGACGACTTGCCCGTAGGAACATTGATAATAATTTCTTTAGTGCGAGCAGGCTTCTTCAATAAATCTTCAAGAGTAGCAATCTTACGTGCCATGATATATTTCCTTCGTTTGGTCTGTTTAAGCTTACGCTTATTACGAGGTGTAGATGCGGACATGTATTAAGTATAGGCGGGGAGAAAAGAGAGGGAAAACTCCCCGCCTATACAAAATTAGTTTAACCGTGAACGGCCGCTACAGAAACAACGTTGCTGTAAGTACCAACACCGTTAGCGTTACGCGCTGCTACACGGAAGTACAAGGTCTTTGAAGTACCCTGTGAAGTCGTGAATGCAACACCACCACTAGTTACCGGAGTAGTTGGCGTAGTGTTTAGAACCTGTGAAACCGAAGTTACGTGCAATGAATTAGTTGAAGACGCAATAGAAGTCGCAGTCAACTGAGTAATGTCAGTGAACGTACCAGTCGCTGAAGTTGAAACCTGGATAACATAAGGCGTAGCAGCCTCTGAACCACCGGCAGATAGCGTACCAGTGTAAGCCGGAGTATCCCAGTCAAGACCAATAGATGGCACAGAAGCAGATGCAGTCTGAGTCAAGCGAGTAGCCACAAGGTTAACAACAGCAGATGGAACAGCACTAGCACTAGCAATAACGTTTGCACCTTCAGCTGGTTCCTGTGGAACAGCACCAGTGACTGTGAAAGTCTGAACAGTGTTAGATGTAACAGGACCCGCAGTACGAGCAGTTACAACTACAGGCCAAATTTCAACAACGTTACCTGATGCAGGTGACTGGTTAGTACCCTGAGTAATACTGCCTGGATCATTGAAACGCGAGATTACAAAGTAACCTTTTTGACCGCGTGGAAGTTTAGTCCAAGCAAAGTCAACAGCGTTAGCGCCAGTACCGTTAAGGTCAGTGTATGAAGCATCATCGCGGTAAAAATCTGCAGTAAACGAAGCATTAACTGTACCTGGAACGTTACCTTCGAACAAAGTGTCCAAAGAAGGCGTAGGAACAGTGTTACCTGTTGACTGTGCGGTTACAGAAATTACGAAAGGTGTAATGTCGTAAGCCAAAGCTAATTCAGCAGCGGTGATGTTTGGTTGTGCCTGTGACGAGTTCCAAGTGTTGCTGTAACCCGAAATAGCCGAACCAAATGATGTGACTGGAATAAATCCAATCCACGTATTATTATTCGGAATAATTCTTGCCATGGTGGTAGGCCTCCTAAGCCAATCGTACGATTAAATACCGGTATATCCGATACTACTACAACTTTACGAAAAACTGTTCCTCGAACAAACAAATCCTACAGAGTCAAAACATTGCCAATAAGGTGGGTTAACTGTATCAACACGAGTAACAGAACCAAGATTTTGCCACTGAATAGCAGTAATCTTAAAAACCTCTACACTGCCAAACGTAGAATGCAAAAGATTATTAGGCCCACCATCAACAGCAATACGAGTTTTATTGGCAATCCAATCAACCTGCTTGCGCGAACCACCAAAATGGCGCAAATTAAAGTTAACAGTCCAATCCAAATTACCGTCAAGATCGTTAATCATCACATTAGAGCCAGTAGAAACCAACACGGTATACGGCGCAAAAACACTCTGGTTAGGCTGCCCTTTAAGCCAACCACCATCAGTAGGCGCAACACCATCACCAATCAACTCGCCAGTAGATGTTAAAGCAGCAATAATTGAGTCAGTTAAAGCACCATGGTCAATCATCGTAAAGCCCCCTTAGCGACCTGAGAGCCCCTATTAGCCAATTCCTTAGCAATACTATTAGCATGCTCAGAAATGGCCTTAGAATCGACTCTAGCGCCCGCATTAGGCTTAAATGTCACAGCAGTACCAGTAGACGTATTGTGAACAACAGCAGACACATTAGCCATAGGCTTAGCTTTAACAATCTCCTGTGCACTATTATGCAAAGATTGTGGAATTTTTTGTGCTTCCAATTGCATCTTTTTTAACTGATCAGTAACATTCTTAAACGTCATACATACCACTCCGACGGAATATTAGTATCAGGAGTCCAACCTTCCCAACGCTGAACGCCAGTAACACTCAACTGACGAACAGCCTCAAACTGACCAGCAGCCTGAACATCCATAATACGAAAAGCCCTACCAACCATCAAAACATCAGGATGAGAAGTAACCACAACAACATCATTAACCTGAGGAGTAGTAGGCTGACCAGACTCATCAAGTAAAGGAATAGACACAGCGCCACTAGAAAAATATTGAGGTTCTTCACCCAACTGATACTGAACAGGCCCAGCGACAGTAGTAACTCTAGCTTTACCGGAATAAACAGTAGACAAAACAGTAGCTGTAGCATCACCAGTCGAAGTATTTAAAGATGGTTGACCTGGGCGGTCAATACGCACAGTAGCAATCATATTCATCTCGGCATAACGCTGAGAATACCTGCGTACAAGACTTGTATTAATCTTGTACATAACTAGCCGCCAATTCGAGTTTTTGTATACCTTTTACCAGACTTATATTCATTTTCAACAAATTTAGCGCCAGTACTATCAAGTTTAAAGTTTTTAGCATCATGAAGGCCAATTAAATTTTGTTTTTTCTTTAATTCAGGCAAAGAAGTCAAAAAATATTTATTACGTCGCAAAATAAGACTTTTACCTTTTGGGTGAATTTCAGTTTTAGTAGGCGCTAACGTCTTTTTTTCATTACCTTCATGTACATCAACCCAAACAGCCTGACCTCTAACTTTAGGATCACGCCAACCTTTTTCAATCTCTCGCTGAGCTTTACTAATCAAATAATCTTTTTCCATAATTAACCCCAAACAATCGGTTCGTTTTGAACATCAGACTTCCACCAGTCAGTCGAACGACCAGGATGGAAATCTCCATAATTTTGGCGACCAGCCAAATAATTATCATTAAAGCCAATACCAAACACAAGAGGCTTAATCTCAGGATCCCAATCAATGCTAAGAATATTATTAGCAGTAGCAGGGTCAAACCAACCATACAACGCCTTGTACTGGTCACGCAAAGACGAAGCAAGATTGTTATAACGCTCCTGCAACTCGCTTAACTGAACAGAAACACCATCAGCAGAAACACTTACCTCACGAGCAAAACGACCAGAAATGACCTCGGCAGCCACAGCAGCCACATAAAGAGGCGCATTGTAATCTAACTCCCACTGATCTAAAAGAAACTGTACTTCCTCATCCGTTAACAACGGAAAAGAAGAATCAGTATCACCCACATAAAAGCGAACACTGTCCTTATCTGAAGAACCCGGATTACCGCTATACGTCCATGACATAGGACAATCCTAACCTAAATTGCTAAAAAATTATTTTGACCTACGAAGTTTATCGCCAGTTTTAAGACGAGTTTCGCGTAAAGAATCCCCAGCCTTGTATTTAGCCTCACGCATAGAATCGCCAGCCTTATACTTAGCTTCACGCATAGCATCTTTAGCGCCATAGTAAGCACTACGAACACCTTCAGAACTCATACTTTTTTCAACAATGTCTCCACGCTTTTTAGCATTTATATGAGCACGACGGGCGCCAAAACCAGTACCAGCTAAGGCAGCGCCACCAACAGCCAGCTTTGCTTTAGGACTTAAACTAGGTCCAATATGTTCAAGACCACCTGCCTTGCGCGAAGCATGGGCAAGAACACCCGCTGCGCCAGCCGTACCTGCAAGACCTCCGTACACTGCTTGCGAGCCATAAGTACGACCAGCAACAGCGGCCTTACGTCCCTTACGCGCCTGAGAAGCATTGTAACCAGGACCAGCAACAGTACTTGCAATAGGTATTGCACCCATAGCAGTTGCAGTATTAGCATCCTTTTCTACGCCCTCTAATTCAACCAGAGCATAAACGTTACCATATTCGTCAACAACTAAGTCATCTTCGTAAACATCGTCAAGCACAGCATCAGCAATATCATTAAAACCGCGCTGAGCCTTGCGTACTAAATAATCTTGCTCATTACTCATAATAAATTCCTAACTTAGTTTTACCAGGCGGGCTTGTTTGCTTCGCCGCCACGGATTTGAACTGGACGTCGAGATCTTAAAAGAGCTTCTCGCTTTTCAGAAAGAGACGCTTGGCTTTCCCTAACCGTGGTGCCAGGATTAATAGTAGAGCGCTGTAAGCCAATTTTGCCACGATTTGCTACGTTTTTTTCGCCAGACAAAAGACGGTAATGGTCTTTTGTGTTTCTTCCAGAATCAATAATCGTATTAAGGTGACTACGCTCTCCGCCAGCGCTAAGCCCTGCTGATGCACGCTTGCCAGCATTATTAGCACCCATTCTGAACTGCATGGGACCATTTTGCCTGAATGCATTAGCGCCCTTGCCTTCACGAATAGCTTGGCGAGCCACAGATGGCAAACCTTTTTCAACATCATCATCTTTACGAATATGCAAAGCAGTCTGCTTATCATTATCGTCACGACTCTTCTGCTTAATGCAAGTAGCACAAGAACCATTATCGCAATAACGTTGACCAGCAGAAATACTACCTACGTGCGTAGGAGCCAAATCAAAAGACTTAGCAAACTCTTCCAAATCACGGTAAGCCTTAGCAACCATAAACGATTTTTCCATTTTAATAACCACGCTTTACTCTAGAAATTTTATCTTCAACTTTAGACCCAGCACACATTATGACTCCTGAATCCAACGAGCCGCAATCCACGACTCAAGACGCAACCAACTATTAGCCTCAGGCACAACATCACCCGGAGCATAAGTATTAGCGCCAACAACCATAGTCTTGACAGCCTTATACACAATAGCCTTAGTAGTATCAGCTACGATTGCATTACGAGTAGCAACCCGCTGAACCTCTTTATTAGCCACTGAAACATCCTGCTGAGATATAGAACTAGCACGAGAAGTAGTAGAAGTGGCTTTCTTAATCGACGTCTGCACTTTGCCATTAGCAGCTTTAGCCACAGTCATAATTCCTACTTAGGTGTAGTAGTAAAAATATTTGAATAAGTGCCAGTAACACTATTAATAACTGCAGCAACCTGAAAATCGTAACTAACACCAGAAGTCAAACCAGTAACAGTTGCAGTAACTGCAGTAGAAGTACCATCAGAAAAAGTAGTAAACGATCCTGCAGCAGTAGAACCAACAGCAGACGTACGATACTGAACAACATAATCTGTTAGCAATGCAGGAGCATTAACAGGAGCATACCAATTCAAAACCACAGCGCCAGCAGCCTGACCAGTAACAGTACCAGTCAAAGCATAAGGAATATTATCCTTAGCATAATCGCGAAGAACTTGAGGATTCAAATATGTAGGATGTGGAGTGTACTTTACAGAATTATTAGACGAAGTATCAGTCATAACAGTAGAGTTTAAAATACCATTACTAAAAGTACCATCTGCAGATTGCTGGCGAGCAGTACTAAGGCGAGCGGCGGATGGCCCAGGAACAGGAACCACCCACCGCTTCGCAATAATAGACTGCAACGTCTTCATACTAAGCACTTCAGCATCAGTAAGAACATATCCCTTAGCACGAGCCACACCATTAATGGTAAGAGCCTTAGCTAAGCGAAGAACAGTTGCAGGACGGTACATGATTATGCAACCACGCTTGTGAAGAATGCACCAAGGTCAGTAGCAACAGTCTTCATATCGTAAGTCATTTCTGCTTCGATACGATCTGATGCAATGTGTTCCATACGGAAACGCTTGATCTTGATACCTTCAGAATTACCACCAAGGTAGCCATTCCAAGTGAAGGTGTAACCAGCTGATGGAGTCATCAAGCTAGGTGCTGAAGGCGCGTAGCACAACAGAGCAGACTTAGAATCATTGATGAAGCTGTATGAAGCAGCAGCATCCTGAGTCTTAGCATCTGGAATCTGTGGACCAGTTGACTGTGAAGCGTACGATGTGTACAGTTCGTTAACGCCAAACATTGTAGCAATCAAGTCTTCAGTCACGATACCGCGCTGAGTGTACTTGATACGGTCAATGATATCTGGATGCTGCTTTAGGGCAGTCATAACATCGGCACCAAGAACCATGATGTTTGGAGCAAAACCGGTGTTCTTGCGGAAAGAAATAACCGCACGAGCAACGTCGCCAATTGGGTCTGAGCCAGCATCTGACCACTTAGCGGCAGGAGCAGTGAAACCATTAGCGTTAGCAGAAGCACCAACAGTAAGGTCATTGTCCCAAATACCAGTGGTGAAGTACTTAGCAGCCCAGTCAACGTCACGCTTCAACAAAAGTTGGTTTGTGATGAATTCGGTGCTGTCACGGTCTAGTACGAAGTTGCTATCAGCATTGGCGCGTAACTGATCGTCAATGTCCTTGTGCACGGCGTAGACGTGAGCAAAGTACTGGTCGGTGGTTGTGTTCCAACCAACGCCTGGAGACTCTGTAGAAGGCGCACGGCGAGCAACGTCAGTACGACGCCAATCGCTCTTGCTGTACTTCCAATAAAGGTCTGATTGCTTTTTGACCGGTACTTTAGGAAATACCTTGTCAGCAATGTATGCATCTGCAGACTGCATGTAGGCAATCGACACATTGGTCAACGGCACATTTACATGCAGATCGGACTGGGATGGACTTGGCATGAGTTAGTCTCCTATTTCTATCGTGCGGCCAGAAGCACGGGGATAAGTTCGCCAACAGTTGAAGAAGCAGCAAGAGCTACACCGCCAACCACACCACTAGAGTATGTTGTTGCACGACCGAGTGAATCTGCAGTTACTTTTGTACCTGCAGTGATTGAAGCATCGCCTGAAACAACAAACGAGACACCGATGAAGCCAACCTGAGCAGCAGCGCCAGTAACCTGTGGCTTGTTCTGAAGAACACCAATGCTGTAATCAGATGAAGCAGTACAAAGACCAGCAGTCTTAGAACCAGTAATCTTAACAAAGCGGTACTGGAAGCCAGCAGTGCTGATGTTACGAGTTACAGTGATACCTGCACCAGACTGCGTAACACCAGGGGCAGCGTTAGCAACAGTAAAAGTAGTTGCCGAAGCAATACCTGTAATAGTGAAAGTGCCATTATTTGCTGCAGCAGTAGCACCAGTAACAACAATCGTGTCACCAAAAGAAAAACCATGAGGTGTCGGAGTGGTGAAAGTGTTCACTGACGATGCGTAAGAAATAGTAGCAGTCAAAGACTTGCTAGATGGGAATCCACCAAGACCAACGTTAGATACACCGGTGTAACCAGCAATCGAAGCATCAGCCGCGAGGGAAATGGATTTAAGGGACTCTTCGTAAGCCATGACTTATCGTCCTTCTGCTAAGTAAGCGTCATATGCGCTTGGGTTTGATTCAAACATTGCAGTAAACGCCTGCTCGTAAGACACATCAGCCTTACCAACAAATTCACTAGCAAGACCATTAACTGTGTCAAGAACAGAAACATTGTCTGTATCTCCAACATAGCCGATTTCGTTGTACAACGCATCACCGATAGCGGAGAAAAGTTCATCAACAAGTTCTAGCTCTTCATCAGTCAAAGCCTCAGCAATTGACTTCAAAATAGGGCCGAATACTTCTGGTGCAACAGGAAGATTGTATTCCGCTGCTTTAGAGATGAAAGCATCTTCGATACGGGCATCTTCGATTGCAGCAGCATATTCGTATGCTTCAGCAGCTTGAGCCTTTGCGATTTCAACTTCATCCATTGCTTTAGCAATGATTTCTTCGCGATCACGCTCGGTGACCGCCTTACTTAGTTCTTCAAGAACCGAGTCACCTAGACTCATATGATCACTCATTTCTGCCTTTGATAAGGCGTATCCAGCAGCGCCACCGCCGGTAGCAGCTAAGGCAAGACTTTTGCCCGGATTTTCTTTCATCCAACCAGTCGTCCTTTTCGTGCCACGAGCAAGAGACTGACCAGCTTCAGAAGTCATAGCACCACGGTAACTAGTGCCAGCTTTTTCCGCACCGTTTACAAGGTGTGGAAGTACCTTTTGTCCAGCCTTAGATGCAGCAAATTTTTCTGCAAATCCGGTGAACATACCTTTTTCAACATCGTCATCAGAGTCAACTTCATCCTCGACGTAAACATACTCGTTGCCTTCAGCATCAAAAACAACATCACCATGCTCAAGAATTTCGGCAGGTACTTCTTCGCCAGTTTCATCAAACAAAGCAGGAGTTTCATCAACGCTGTCATCGTTTTTAGCAAACGCAATAAGACCATGCTGATTAGCAGGGCGGTCAACGACAGAGACTTCATCTATCTCAATGTCAAAAAGACGCTTCACATTTTGATTCATAGTATTCCAATCTTCTTACAGTTTTTGACTGCTCGCATTAGACTTAAGCATTTTTATGTCCAAGGCTGATTACGAGCACTAACCCCACGCTTGTACGAACCAGCACTAATAGCACCAGCAGCCAATGTGGCAGCAGTAAGGCCTAACCCGCGCTTAGTCAGACCAGGCTTAAGTTTGACACCCAAACCATGTTCTGCACGACTAGCAGAATCCAAACCACTAACTTTATAATTACGTGCAGCTTCACGGCCCAACACAATACCAGAACCCGCAGCGGCGCCCGAATAAAGACCTAGACGACGTTGACGGTCAGCCTCAGGATCAAAACGACGATAAGCTTTTTTAACTGGAGTTTTTAATTTATGTGCTTTATTAGCCTCATTAGCAGCAATTGCCAAAAAACCACTGCCAGCTGCAACACCTAAATTACGCCCACGAGCAATTTTTTTTGCATAATAATCTGAGCCCAAAGACGATGCAGTTTTGCTAGCAGAAGTTTTATTAGCAGCGTTATATAAAAGAGCAGATCCACCTACACCTGCTATAGCAGCATTAGTTTTATGTTCTCTTCTTTCAGCAGCTTTGGATTTTTCAACTGGAGTTCCCGCAGCTTCTAACTTCTTTTTATTTTTACGATTTTGAATCATAACTAAAGAATTAGCGCCAACAGCTTTATTAACTTTTTTGTTGTTGTAAACGCGTTCAGCTCCAGCAGCTCCAATTAAAGCAGCGCCACCAAGAGCGTACTTGTTACGCCCTGACTTAAGTTTCTGAGCAATACCCTCCATTTTTTTAGACTTGTCATACTCACGGCTTGCTTGCTCGGCGTGAGATTGTGCCCAACCCATGTGTCTTAAAGTTTCTGGGTCATGAACAAATCCAACAGAGCCAGCAGCAGTGTGGTGTATGCTAGGTTTAATTACACCATTAGCCACCGATTTATTGTATTGTTTTGCTGCATCCCTTAATTTTTTTGATTCTTGATTTTTGTAATCAAGAAATCTTTCGCCATATTTTTCAGCAGACGCAGTAGCACGCTTAGCCTTAGTATTCATTTTTCCAGCTTGATACAAACCTGCACCGCCAACACCAGCGGCAACCGCACCAGTAGCGTCCAAAGCCTTACCACGGTCAGCTTTATTAACCGCTTTTTTACCCTCAGCATAAGAGCCTAAAGCAGACACGGTACCAAGACCTGTTGCCCCAGCAATAGCCCATTTATTTTTACCAGCAAAATGTTTAGCATCTTTACCATGTTGCGCTAAAGACTTTGGCTGAGCCATTAAACCATTTGCACGCATCATTTTTTTATACTCACGACTAGTTTTAGTTAAACCTTTTACGCCATCGCGTTTAGGTTTTTCTGCGCGTGCTTCGCGAAGTCCGTATGCTTCATAAGCATTTTCTAAACCGCGATCACCAAAAGCATGCCCAAAATAACCACCCATAGCAGCGCCATAAACCCCGCCAGATGTAGCCATAGCAGCAGGCAACTTACTGTCCATTTTTTTACCATGACCATTACGGCTTACAGCACCCTCTGCCTTATGAATAGCAGTCTGACCAGATTTCATAGCACTTCCTTTAGGTTTCTTCAACAAATGATGCGCAGCACTCGCACCCACAACCATATTTGTGCCTTGTAAACCAAGACCCGCAATAGCTGCATTCTTAGGACCAATTCTACGCGCGATAGCGCCCATTTCCTCAGGCGCAACATGAAAACCTTTAGCCTTCAAATTGCGATACTTTTTAGCAGACTCAGAAACCGCAGCAGCTTCAGCAGCAGTAGCTCCTACAAGACCTACACCCAACTCTTGAGCATGACCCTTAGGTTGATCAGTAGCCATTAAACCATCGTCCCCTGACCAATAGGCGAATACACATTAGCGCGACCACCTTCATAAAGATTCAAACCGCGAGCAAGACGACGCAACTGGCGCTTAGACATACCAGACTGGTTACCCAAATTATTACCCAAAGCCATCACATTACTAGCCGCAATCATAGACAAAGGTGAAACAGGATTACGGCGAATAGGAGCAGCGCTATTTTGCCATTCCCTAATGTTTTCAGGAAGATAAGGAAACTCTCGAACATTAGAGCCCTTAGAAATATTACCTTCAACAAGTGCTTTGCTAATTGACATAACTAGACTTCTTTGCGCTTACCGCGACCATGAATAGAAAAGCCAGTAACTTCGCCTTTCTTAACCTTCTGCCAAGCATCCTCATCATGAATCTTGTAACCAACCCACCAGCCAATAGGCGTATCGTCAGGAAGACCCATCTTTTCAACCTTTTCAGGAGTCATAACAAAAGACTCAATCATGTCACCTGCATGAAAAGGCTGATCACCATCACGCTTATGCTGATGCCCAGCTTTACGAGAATTCAAAACATACTGATAAGCAGCCTTTTCAATCTCTTCAGGAGTAATCCAATCACCCTGACGATCAACAACCGGAGTGCCATCAACCTCAACAATAGAAGCCCAGCCAAAAACCTGACGCTTATCCTCATCAGCTTTAGCAAACTCACCAGACCAAGTAATGTCAAAATCATCATCAGACTTACTCATAGCATCAGTATTATCGACTTGTTCGCCTTTATGAGAATGCTTAGCCAGTACCTTAACTCGAGGAACCTGAGGATTACGCTCTTGTGGAACCAAACGACCACGCTTATTGCTAGAAGAAGTATTCAACTCTGACGGATCAGGACCCATCTTAGAAATACCCTCAGGGGTATACAAATATTCCCAAATAACCTCAGGGTAAATAGCATCGCCAAATAGTGTTTTACACAAGTCAACAAAGCCTGGGTCAACCTTATGAAGCGACTTAACAATCTCTAACGAATCCATTGATTCTCCAAATTCTTATTACGGTCAATCTTATCTTACACAATGCTTTCTCCACGCTTGCCTTTAAACTTAATTTGATACAACTCAATAGGCGGATTTGTGACCTTATCCCTAGATGCACCGTTAAATTCATCAATTAATTCATCACTATCGCCGTACGCTAGCAAATCCCTAAGATTTTCAACATCATTTTCAGTATATGGAACTATCTCAACATTCTTAGACAAATAATGCTCAAATTGTTCATTATCTAATTTAAGTTTATTTAATTTATTCATAAATACATTTGTGTCATGCATGTCAGAAAAAGAACCAATAATAATTTGATACTTTTCTTCAGGCTCATAACCAGCCAAAATAGCATCAAAACCGCCATCTTCATTAAAACGCGCTTCAGGTTGCCAAACTAAATTAGCATTAGATGGCTCAATTTTTTCCATATAAGTACTAGCAGCATGCTTTGCTTCAGCAGAAGTATTAAAAGAATGTTCACCGCTATTCATACCATTAGGCTCAATTCTAAATGCTTTTATTGTTTCTTCGGGTTCACGATAATCAGCATGTGTAATAATGTTGCCGATTACAGGCGACAACGCTACATCACCTGCTACTCTGTTTTCTTTTTTCAAAAGCATCATGCTTCCATACGTTTGGTCAAAAACTTTTGCAATTGTTCGAGAATCACTAAGACTACCAGAAGGCATTTCTTTTGCTTCACTGCCATTTTTTACGCCATAAGTGTCTGTATCACTAAAATGAGGCCACTGATCATACATTTTAGACCTATGACCGCTAGGAATAATAACACCATAAAGATTAGCAAAATCTAAAGGGTATTCTGTTTCTTGACGATAAACATACTTAAAATTATTTCTAAAACTTTGCTTAAAATTAGTAGCAGCCTGTGCTTTTTCATTACGCAAAACTTCAGCCTTCTGACGTGACTCAACTTTACTACGATTAGACTGCTTAAACTCAAAATTACCCTGTTTAGCCTTTTGGCCAATCTCACGCTGACGAGCCATCTTATTGCGCTTATCCAACTTAGCTTTCAAATCAGAAACATTTTTATCAGCAAACTGACCGTTAACAGACCGAGGATGCTCTTCATTAAAATGCTGTAATTCATCCTCAGACAAGTTTTTACTAATATCTTCTTCCCATAATTCAGGATCATCATTCAATAACTGAATGTCATAAATCAAAAAATCACTAGAATCAACAACAAATTTGTCTTCAAACATATCATCATCAGACGCCGCATATTGTTTATACTTACCCTGATTAATTAAAGACATCAAACTACGAGGTTCTGGTTTACCAGTAACCAACCTAAAATGCGCTTTAGGAACAACAAAACTTTCCACAAAATCATCAGCATGAGGAAAACCAGAAGAATTAGTTAAAACTTCAGCGCGGTTTTTATAAACAGGAGTAGAAGAACACCGCAAAAACACAGTTTTTTCGTCAATAACAGTTCTCAAACCACGCGTTTCAATGTAATCACTAAAACCATTTTTACCCAAAGCCATCAATTCGCCTTGCAAACGATCAGGTGACAAATCAACCACATCACCAGCAACAAACTGATTACCTTGCTTTTGAAAATCTTTAAGCAAATCTTGATTAACAGGGATGTATAAATCGCCTTCAACAAACAAAGTAGCAACTGTTGGATGTTCAGGTTTTGGCTCTATTTTAAAATTAGGTTTTTTAAAAGGAGTTTTTTTAAAGTTAGTACGAAAATTAGTGCCAGTAGTTTCAGTAGCCATAGTTTTAACTTGAGGTTGAACTTTTACATGCTTTTGATTAGACGTTTGTGGTTTAGCAAATTCAAAAGTACCGCGCTTAATCTGTGACCCAACTTCGCGTGCATTCTTAAGTTTTTTAAATTTATTTAATTTGGCGCGTAAATCTAAAACTTCAGCTTTATCAGTAAATTGACCATTAACAGACCGGGGATGTAACTCTTCAAACTCACTAGATTGTTTAGAAATTAATTCAGGAGAAATAGAAGCCTCGCGGCTACCTATAACGGATGCGTAAGTCATAAGCTCACGATCAGCATAATCAGCACGAATATGAGGATTAACCGTAGCGCCTTTCATAACAGTGGCATAACGACCCAAACGCTCAATAGGAACGCCATGAACTTCAGCAGCCCTTTCAATCGCATTAGGCCACGGCATACCATTATTAGTCCAAGTATGTAAAAGACGCTCAGTAGAATCAGTAGCTTTCTCATGAATAGCATCAGCAAGCAACTTTCCATAACGTTCAGAAGCCTCACCCATAACTGGTTTAGTAGCCTCAGATAACGCTTTAGCAATAGGCTCTAAATCAATCCCAGACAAAGCCTTACGCACCGTATAAGTATCAACTAGTGTCTGAGTAACTAAAGGCTGTAAAACGCCCATAGCGAGCCCGTGATAGCCAAGAATAGCCACACCAACGCCATTGATAACATCAGAATCATCAACAGATTTTAGAACAACTGTAGAAGTCTCTGGGCTGGCCCACCAACGATTCACAATCCCCTACTTTCAATTAGAAGCAATAGCCGAGTTTACATCATCAATAGTAAATACTGACAAATCTTCCTCAGATACATCAGGCATGCGACTCAAACGCACATTACGGCTTTCTTCCAACTTAGCATGTAGACGTTCCATAGCGCGACCATTGCCACCCTCAGCAGTAGCAACACGAACAGCATTATTTAGCGCCTTAGCGGTCTTAGGACTATCAACAACATCTTTATGTTTAGCCATACGTTGCTCAAGAATTTGAACTTGTTCTTTATGTGAATAATTAGGGAAATTAACTGTTTTAGAGAAACGCGACTTCATGCCAGGATTAAGACTCATAAACTTATCCATTTCACCCGGATAACCAGCAACAATAACCACGGTATCGTCTTTATGCTCTTCCATCATTTTCATCAACTGAGTAGCAGCTTCTTTACCAAACTGGTCATCCGCAAGAGTGTAAGCCTCATCAACAAACAAAACACCACCACGAGCCTTCTCAAACTCTTGACGCACACGATCAGAAATGTTATTGCCATACTGCCCAACCAACTTACTACGGTCAGTTTCAACAACCTTACTACTAGGCAAAAGACCAGCAGCGTTATACAACTTAGCCAATTTCTTAGCAACCGTAGTTTTACCAGTACCAGGCTCGCCAACAAACACCAAATGCTTAGCATTACGAGAAACAGGCAAACCAGCATCTTCACGCTTTTGGTTAATTAAACCAGTAGCAACAAGACTATCAACTTCGTTAGCGACACTATTCATACCAATCATTGAATGAAGGTCAGCACTAATTTCTTCTACCTTTTGCGGGTCGGCACCAGAGGTAGGCCCGCCTCGCGCCTCACCGCTACCTCTTGGGCTAGCCAATGGTTCTTCGCGACTTGCACCCGTCGGGACGAGGACACCGGCTGGCTTTTCGCTAATTCCCCCACTGGGGGTTCCGCTTTTGGGGCCTCAACACCACCTGCCTTAGCGGAAGATGCTTTCAACTCCTCCAACTTATCCATCAAATTAGACGTGTAAATAGCACCCCAAGCAGTCTGGGTAGCCTGAGCACGCTGATCAATGGTTTCAGGTAAGAATTGTTGGAACGTACCAAAATGTGAACTAGCACTAGAGCCCATAGCGGCTTTCCACTCATCTGGAGTAATATCTGCTTTTGATAAAGCCTTAGCGGGCGCATCATCTGGATTAATAGCAGCCTCAGCGCTAAACAATTCACTAATACGAGCATCCTTGGCTTTCTTAAGCACAGCAACACGCTCGCCAACAAGTTCACTCATTTGTGCATTATCTAAACCATCAAGATCTGAAGCAATTTCGGCAACAGCAGGGCTAGCATTAATCATGCTCTTGAGACCTGCTTTATCGTTAACTGCAGCCAACTCAGCCATTTCTTGAGGCTTATTGCCTGTGTAAAATAAACCAGCAGGGCCATGAGATGCAGGGGCATAGGGTGTTTTTAATTCCAAAGCCTCGTTAATTTTATCGGCCACATAATGAACATTTCCCTGCAAATCTTTAAGTGACATTCCAAAACTAATTTCTGCCTCGCCTTGCCAAGCAGAACCATACAGAGCAGAAAGAGCTTCTTTAACTGCTTTTTCATCTGACAAAACAGCACCAACAATAGCAGGGTCTGACTTGTAAGCCTTAGCCAAAGCATCATGCTCGCCATTGTTTGAAGCAGCTAATAAATACTTAGCAGCCAAACGTTTATCGCCAGTAGTTTCAAAAGCGCCTTTTGCTACAGACCACTCAGTAGTACCTGGAACACCTTGAATTCCTGGGTCATGACTACGGAAAATAGATGCTAATTCTTCAACTTCAGACGCCGCTTCTTTATTGGCACTAGCAGTAAATACTTCCAAATCACCCAAGAATTTAGCCTTAGGAACAGACTTAGGCTTAGGTGCCTCTGCAGTACTAGATTCAGTACCACCAGTAGTTGGTTTAGTTTCGCTAGTAGCGCCAGCACCAATCTTTTCTTCAGCAGGCTTTGGGTAACCAACATTAGGTCGAAGGTCACCAGCACCAGCATTAACATAACCCTGGTCTTTAGCAGACAACTTTTGACGAGCACCTGCAGCACCAGACTGACCAAGAGACTGTAAAAAGCCGCGCTGGCCATTCTTATCAGCAGTCAAAGGCTGATACTTAACAGAACGAATAAAATACGGGAACTGTTGCTGCAAAGTCTGCAACGCAGCATCATAACCCTTTGAATTAAGATTTAGACGCGAAACGCGTTGCGCACGCTTTTGCTCAGCCATTTCATCAAACACTTCATTAACACGGCGATTGTAACGCTCATTCTTGTACTTAAAGCCTTCATTATCAACCTGTTTAACAGCATCTTCTTGAATTAACTGTAAATCTTGTTCATTAAGATTCTCACCAGCGTTACGTGCTTGATCAACATAATGATTAAACAAATCCTTACGTTCTGCATCAGTAGCACCCATTGAGTTAGCCAAACCCTTTAAGCGCTCTTTTTCTTTCTGGTCAATGTCTTGAGTGTAAAGATTAGAATTTTGAACTGCATCAAGAATGCTGACATAACGATCAACCATCTGACGAGCCTTATCAGAATTGGCGCGAGCACCACGGAAGTTAGGGTCAAACTCTAAAGAAAACACACCAGAAGATGAAACAACCGTAGCCATACGCGCACCCGTACGAATAGACGCGTAAACATCCTCAGCAGTCAAACCGCCTTGCTGGCGCGTACGAACATACTGACCGCCACGCAAAGACTTAAGATTCTTAAGATCAAACGGCAAATAGTGGTCATCCGCAAAACCAACAGACTGCGAAACAACATCGCCATCAGCATCAATAATAATTCCTTGCGAAGGCAAAACATTACCTGCAGCGCGTGACAAATCAGCTACAAAAGGGTCAGTTGGTAAAGTGTTTAACAAATGACGTGTAGCCACATCAGCACGAACATTAAGCGCTAATTCATCCGGAGTGTATTCACCACCACGAGTGCGCTTTAAGTGATTCATTTCATAAACAGCAGAAGTAGCAACTACATCCTTCTCACCCTGACCAGAAATTTCATTTTCAAGATGATCCATAGCCAACTTATTATTAGGATTAACAGCCACAGCATTAACAGCATTCATAGTAGTGCTATTGAACTGTGTAACTATTTCTAAATCTGGCTCTTTCTCAGTGCCGCGGTAACGATACGCAGCTTGTTTAGCATAAGGACCAAGCGCTTCTTCAGCCTCTGGGCCATTAACGCCAACAAACTGTGCAAAACGACCATACTTTTCCATACCTGGGACTTCTCGAAGAACTCCACCACCAGCATGCAATCGGTCAAAAAACGTAGTCATTTTAGACTTTTTGTTATCGCGCATGTAATTACGGCCCATAGAAGTGCGTAACTGAGAATAGCGTGCAGGGTCGACAGCGCCTAACTCTGCCATAGCAGGACCACCAGCATTACCCATAACATTGTAGGCATCCACGCGCCTATCAATCATAATTTGCTTATCAGGACTATCTAACTTTGCTGATTCAACACTCATAGACTTGTAATCATCATTTAATGACCAAGCAGCATCTTCAGGCAAACCACCTTTAGCATCACTACCTGGGACAATAATGTCGCGCATTTTGTCATTATGTTTATTCTGAACAGTGATATGTAGATTAACATTTTTAGCATCGCCACCAAAACTATTTAAAATATCACTAGCCTGCTGATTAGCTGCATCCCATTGATACTGATGCTGGTCAACAAGTTTCTTAGTATCTACATCAATACCCTCAGAATAAACATTTTTACCACTACCATCGGGCATTACATGAGTTTTAGTAGTAGCACTATGCTTTTTAGGATGCTGTGCGCCAGCATAACCAACATAAGCACCAGCCGCTACCTCAGCCGCATGAGGCGCTTTAGTGCTAAAACGACCACCGCTACCACGAGGATGCAACCGCTCATCAAAAGGACGATCATCAGCCTTAGAAATATCTGAAGCAACAAAACGCTCGATGCCAGCAATCCACTCAGCATTCTTCTGAACTTCAGGGTCAGGGTATTCACCATTAGCCATAGTTTCAACATAAGCACGACCTAACGCACGTTTAGCGACAGCAACACGGTCAGCCATAAACTCAGATAACATTTCCTGAACTTCAGGACGAATCTGCTCAGCCTCATCAGCCAAAAAAGAATAAACAATCTCATCAATGAGAATAGAACCACCTTCAGGGTCTTCCTCTACAGCCTTACGAACCGCATCAAGCAATGACACAACAAAACCCCTTAACCAATCGACCCATTAACAGAAACAACCTTACCACTACGCGTTCTCATCAAATGCCCTTGCCTAATAGCCGGACGACGCATCAAACCTTTAGGAACATTAGGCACCATACCTAAAGATGCTTTATCAACATCCCACAAAGACTTAGCAACAGTAACTTGACGATTCTTGCCCCACTCACCAGCAGCCTCACGCTCATAAGCTTTAGCCTTAATCTTATTAGCCTTAGCATTCCAAGACCTAGCAGCCTTATAATTATCATGCGCTTCTTTAAGTGTAATAGCACCAGCCAACGTACCCAAAGCAGCGCCAGCCTTATTTTTATGACGCAAATCTCTAGCAGAATAGGCAATAACGCCAGTACCTAAGGCGCCTGCAGCGGCGGCATCAAAAGTACGATGCTTGACACCATTGCGTAGATATTTATATCCCTCTTCAGCCTCAGGACTAATACGATTACGATGCTGTGCTAAAAACTTATCATCACGTTTAGCAATACCAGCCTTACGTTGCTTACCTTGCTTAAACTCAAGATTTTGTAACTTAGCATTATTAAAAGAACCAAGTGCGCCAACGCCAATAGCACCAATACCTAAAGTATTAGAAGCTTTAGTTGCTTTAGGCTCATGAGCAATAATACCTGCAACATGTTTATTAGTAGCAAGTTTAGGTGCCTTCTTAGCGGCATAATTAGCAATCTCAGGCGCACGTGTACCAAGAGCAGCCAAACCTAAAGTGCCAGCAACGCGAGAAAAGTTTTTAGCGCGACGCTTAGAACTAAGAATCTTATCCTCATAATCGGGAACATCAGCTTTACTTAAATTCTTTTCACCACGCTTTAACTGATCAGCCATAACAGCATTATGCGCCACAGGTTTAACAACATCATGATGAATATCTAAACGGCGAGTAGGCTCGCCAGTAACAGCATGCTTAGCACCAACAAGTGCCAAAGGAATACCCGTAACCTGCAAACCTCGAGCGCCTAACTTAGAGCCAACAAACTTGGCATGCTCCACACCCAATTCACGCGCTTTAGTAGCATCCCACAAACCCTTTTTGCCAGAAGCACGCAAAGCCTTTTCAGAACGATAATTAATGTTTGCGCCAACACCAGCAACACTGCCACCAACTGCAGCAGCTTCAACACCATGAAGCCTATTTTTGTTTTTCTTATTCACTGCAACTCACTCAACGTCAAAGTAATACGGCGAAAAGTTTCCTCAACATCAGGCTCAGCAGCCATCATAGAAATAGCAATACCCGCACGCGCAAGCATCTCCAAAGCCTCATCAAACTTAATGCCATTTTCTTCCATAACATCAGTAACAAACATATTAACCAATTTGGCAGCATCAGCATTGTTTTCCTGAGCAATGTGAGCACAAGCACCAGCAACAGTTATTTGCGCCCTACGTTCAAGTGTTAAATTCATTACTGCCCCTGTTGAGGATTTTGTTGACTATCTTGTTGCGCAGCATTTTGTTGACTATCTTGTTGCGCAGGTTGACCCGGCTGACCAGGTTGCTGCATCTGACCCATAAGAGTTTGAGCCAACTGTTGCTTAGCCTGAACATACGCAATATTAGCCTGAGCATACTGAGTAGCTTCCGTACGCATCTGCATCTGACGACGACGCTCTTCATCTTCATCATTAAGTTTAGGCAAACGCGCAGCATCGCGAATAAAGTTTTCCATAGTTGGATCTGGGAACCAAGTAACACCAGTACTAGACATAGCAGACATAAACTGAGCCAACTGTGAAATATCTGGACTATCAACATCACCAGGAACAATCTTAGGCAACTCTGAAGGCTTCATACCATTAACAGAAAACAAACGAGGGATTGCATACCGATTGAGCGTATCCGCAATAGAACCCGCAATAGAGTTCAAAGATGTACGGAAGATACCTGTCTTATCGGTATGCAAACTGTAAGAACCGCTACCCTCATGGCCGACCATAATAAAGTCAGCAAGCACAGACATAAGAATACGCTGCTCATAACGCTGAATAATCGCATCAGTATTAAAAGCACGAGCACCACCGCCACCCATGAGTTCAAAAGAATACAAAGGTTGCTTAGTATCTTGATCGTAAGCCATAGGAAAGACAATGCCTTCTTGCTCATCGCGACGCACACTCTTAACCATGCGCTTAAACGCTTCAACAGTTTGGGCTTGCTGTGAACCTGGCTTAGCACGCAAAAACTCTGCCGGAACCTTAACAACAGGTAAACCAGCAAGGTCACGCTCAATACCAACAGCCTCATACTCTTCAAGGCGCTTCTTCATGTACCAAGGACGATAAGCCTGACGAAGCATCGACATACCCTCAGGATTACCTTTTTGATGACGATAACGAAACAACAAAGAACGCTCAATAGGTAAAACTTTAGTTTCATAACGAGGCGGAGCCAACTGAATCATTGCAGACACATCGCCCGTATCATCAAACGCCCAACGCAACAAAGTTTCCTGCGCACGAATAGGCATCTTACGCCAACCAATAAGACCATCAGTGTACTTAGAACGCTTAGAAGAATCTTTTTCCCAAGGACCAATACGACGCTTATAAACAATCTCATGCCAAGACCAGCCATAAATGACACAAGACAAAACTTCAGAAATAAAGTCATCCCAAGTATGAGACATGTCATCCATACAAGTTTCTACAAGTTTGGCATTATCTGTATCTTCTTTAGACTTACTAGCAGGCTCAACACGCCACTCAACATTACGAATAAGACGATCAATAGTGAACCACAAAGAACCCACTAAAGGGTCATTCTCAGCCATTTCCTTAAAGACTTGAACAGCCTTACGCCCACGCAACTGCGGAAGAAACTGCTCATCAATGTAACCACCGGCACGCTTTAAACCTGTAGTACCAAGCTCCATAAAAGGAGAAGCATTTTTTAATTCCTCTATTGCCTGAATATCAGCAGGTGTCGCATTTAACCCATCAGTCTGTCTAGCCGCCAAACGTACATCATCTGACATTACGTCCCCTTAATTGTGCGCGTGTAGGTCGCTTGTAGCCAACTGTACCACGAGCATGCTCAGTATTAGCAAGTGCGCCCGCCGCGCCCAACAAACCAGCACCAATAGCCACCTTGCCACCACGACTCGCTAACTTACTATAACGATTCATACGAACATAATTTTCTGTATGCTTACGAGCCTCGTCGCGCGAAGCCTGCGCAGCTTTATCGTGCATACCAGCCCTTTGCGAATATCTAGCGCTATCACGAGAAACACCCGTCATGATGTTTTTAATATCACCATTAGAAGCACCAGCAGGAATGTTAATGCGCTTACCCTGACCATCAGTAATCCACATAGCCTGACCTTTAGTACGGCCACGCAATTTAGTTAATTTAGCCTGCTCATTGGCCTGAAGTTGACGCTGAAGATTAGCATCACCGCGACTAATACGAGCACCGGCAAAAGATTGATTAGCCTTACCTTTAGAAGCGCCAGCATTATTGCTCAAAACACTAGAAGCGCGAGTAGCACCAAGACCAGTGCCAGCCACACCTAAACCAGCCGCAGCACCCCAATGATGCTGATCCTTAACAGGCTTACGATTAGGCGCACGACCAACTTCAGCATTACTGCCATAACGAGACTGAGAAATAGTCATTACTGTGGAACCTCACGCTTTTTACCAGCATTAACCAAAGCACCAGCAGCCAACAAAGAACCGCCAGCAACCATACCCATGCCACCATTACGCATCATCTTCATACGAGGCTTAACAGCATGTGCCAAAGCATGCGCTTCAGCGGTCTTAGCTTCTTGAGCAATAAGACGCTGGTCTTGACGAGATTCATGATACACAGCTCGGTCAACATTTTTATTAGCCATAGCCTTAGTCCAAGGCATACGCGCCTTAGCAGCTTTAGCTTGGGCAGCCTGAGTATTAGCTACTTTATCAGCATGCAAAGTACGTTGTTGCATCAAATTATTGTTAGCAAAATTAGCATTACGTGCTGCAGTATAAGGAAGATTACCTGCACGCCCAAGAGTACGCGCACCCAAAGCAACCGTACCCGCGCCAGCAAGACCCATAGCAGTGTTGCCAGAAATTTTTGCAGGCTGCTTTAAATTACCTGCAGCATCGTACTCATCAGCCTTAGTCAACTCATGAATTTGGCTTTTAGCGCCATTAATCCAATTCTTACGCTTCTCAGGATCAGTAATAGCCACGCCACCAGTAATACCCGCAGCAGAAGCAGCCAAAGCATGTGGAACATAACTCTTAGTTTTAACACCTTCATCAAAATGCGCTAAGCCAGGAGCACCTTTAGGTGCCGCCGCAGCAGGTGCTACAGCAGGTGCTACAGAAGGCGCTCTTGTTCCTGCGCCAGCAGCAGGTCCACGAGTAATTTTAATCGGGCGAGTAATTTTAATTGGGCGAGGCGCAGAGACACTAGCAGTAGGAACGTCCTGTTTCAAACGAACAAGTTCTCTACCTTTTTTAGCAGGCTTAGGCGCAGGTGGGCGAGTATCAACAAGTTCACCTGGCTTAGGACGTAAAACAAGTTCCTTACCACGCTTATTAGCTGCTGCCCTCGTGCGCTCAGCATGCTCACGAATACTGCGACGCATCTCAGCACTAAAATCACCAGAACCATGACCAACAGGAGTTGCGTGATGCGCAGCGTTAGCAGCACCTTCAAAGATTTTTCCAGCGCCCAGAGATGCTTTACGTACTTCAGAAAGTTTCTTTTTAGCTTTCATAGTGCCATAAGTAGCGCCCGCAGCAGTAGGTACACCAATAATCAAACCGCCTTTAACGCCTTGTTTAAAAGCATTGCGGCTAATTGCATGTGTTTCTTTAATTTGCAAACGATGAGCAGCCTCTTTCTCGGCCTGCTCTTTTTTCCAATAATCATCTAGTGATTTTGCTACGTTGCTAGCATTTCCAAAACGGGACTGATTCATAACTACACTATACTCCATCGACTTTTTCAAAGGTTCGCCAAACAAATCAGGACCAGGACTCTTAGGCTTTTTATTTGGAATAAACCTAATACTATCTTTGTGTGCTACACGCTGCCCTTCAGTAGGATGAATAATTCCCCAATGTGTAGGTGAATATTCATAATGCACCATAACTCGTGTCTTACGCGTACCTTGCGTGAGGATAGCCCGTTGAGGAAATACTTTAGATACTTCTTCCCAAGACTTACTAACAGGCTTACTGTTTAGTTTTTTGTTGCCGTAATAGCCAGCACCGCCGACTGCAGTAGTATCGGTAGCAATATTTACAGGTTTTAAGCCAGAAACCATTTTTACGTGCTTAGTTTGACCATAATAATAATCACCATCATAAATACCATGAGTATTATGATTTCTTTTAACATAATTAGCAATTCGGCCATTAATACTATGTGTAGCATTTGATTTTCTGCCATGGTTAACATAAGCAATTAGATTTTTATCATGAAGATCTACTTCTACAAATTTAGTGTTTTCAGGTACTTGCAATCGAACAACAGCTGGCAATCCAGACTTACCTTTTGCATATTTTTTAGCGTGAGATTTGTTTTTTGTCATATAAGCGCCAGGACCCATGTTTCCTTCAGGTATTGGGCGACCAAATCCAGTGGAACTTCTCCCAGCGGATCTTAAGTGACTACTAGGCTCATAATTTTTTTTTCTAGGGTCAACTGTTTTAAAACCTTGAGTTTTAATCTTTGTAGCAGATTTTAAGTTAGTACCATGATAAAACTCATTATCAGCAAGAGGACGAGCATATCTATTTTTAACTGCACTTGCAATTTTTCCTTTATTAAAAAGCGCCTTACTAACAGCCATGTTATCCACAAGATTAGGATAAGGACGACCAGCAGGTTTTTTACTCATAATTCCTCCAAGTACAGGTTTAGCCTACACTACGCGTTTTTTTAACGACCGTGATCCACATCAAGATGCTGGTCTAGTTTGTTTTCTATTCTTTTCATTGTCTTAATGACATCTGGTAAAGAATCACCACCATTAGCATGAGGTTGAATAGGGTAAGTCATTTGGTCAATGTAAGCCTTAATTGGTTTAACAATGCCCCACTTCACTAACACACCACCCAAAGAAAGAATAGCTAATAAAGCCCCGCAGATTTGGCCTACGTGTATAAGCGACTGATCCATAACACTTATGGCTTCTTTGGTTCAACAGCAGATTGACGTTCGCCAACAATACCATCAATAACAGCCAAAAAGTCTTTAAGACTAGGAGATTTACCTCTACCAAAACGAGGGTCTTGAGGATTAAGCGCATCAACAATAACTGGGATAAGCGCAGTAATTGCCAAAGCAACACCTGCAGGCAAGTTATATGAATCAATAGAATCAAACACAATAACTAACAAACCACCAAGGGCAATTTTTAATACAGCAGCAGTAGGGCTAGTACCAAGCCATTTAAGAAATTTGTTCATAAGAACCTCGCAAAGAAAGACAGCAGATACTACAAGACTAAACCCATAACAACACGTTTGCAATTAGAAAAGATTAAAAACTCCAACACCGCTATCATCTTTAACAGTAACAGCACCCACTTGCGTAACATAACGACCATCATCCTCATACACAGGAGTAATGTCTTTAAACTTTTCAGGAGCATACTCTGTCTTCTTAACGCCCTCACCAGCTGCCGGCGGAGCCATACGCTCTGCAGCATGATGAGCCAAAGCAAAAGCACACACATCATCAGACAGATGAGAGTTCCAACCGCCACCACCAAAGACTTCCTCAACCGTAGTTGACTTATGCTGTAGGTACGCAGGAGTATTACGAGGCAACTTATAGCGACCTTGCTCAACAGCCGTAATGTAATTAGTCAACATCTCTGTACGTTTATTAGAAGACATAGTAAATTTAATAACTCGCTCATCAACCATGTCATGAACAACATTGCCAATACCTGTAGCATCATGCGCCGCCATAGCTTGATACTCGGTAGTTACTCGATTAAACACGCCAATCATTGTTGGCCAATCAGTACGATTAAACCTACGATAATAAACAAGCCGTCTAATACTTTCATCAAGCCTAAACACAGCAATAACAGTCTTATCCTGCTCTTTAGCCCAATCGGCACCAGCAGAATAAGTAGCAGTAGGTACAGGTCGTTCGAATACCCACTCATCATCATTAGCCGAATGACGCTCATCAACAATCTCTAAATCAACAAAAGCCTTATTAAGTTTCTCTAAATCAAACGCACGTGAACCACCAGCAGGCTCACCAAGCTCATACTCAACACGAAACATCTCAGCCGGAACAGACATACGCTTACGCTCAATAAAATCAGGATCCATCCACCCATGAGGCTTTAACTGCTCACGATAACACCATGTACGAACAGGCATACCTTTAGCCAAAGCCTCATCCATAACAGACTGAAAAGTACCAACAGGATTTTGCCATGTAGACGAAGCAACAACCATTTCAGCAACTTCAACACCTCTAGCATTGGGTTTAGTCATAGCCTGACCCATAGCAGCATCATAAATCTTGCGTTCCATTTCATCAATCTCATCAAGTAATGTCATTTGAGGGTGAGGTCCACGAACAGTCTTTTGTGATGCAGGTAGTGGTCTAATCCAATTACCGCCAGTAAAAGTAATCTGTGTTTTAATCATAGATTCAATTGCATGAACAGGTGCATGCTTGTGTTGTGTCAAAAACTCAACATGCTCGTGAATGTTTTGTGACTGAGCCATAGACCCACCCAATAGTGTCACATTTATTTCAAGAAGAGCAGCTTTAGTAAGGGCCAAAAGAGCAAGCATATAGCTTTTGCCAGTACCACGCGAACCATACCAAAGAACCCAGTTAAACTCGTTACCAAAATAAGCCTCCGCAAATGCATCAAAAGGAGCCGTGTGATCTGGACATACCTGTACTCTAGGTAATTCAACACCCCATAGAGTCTTGACAGTCCACCATAGTTCTTCTTTATTAGTTGGTGGCCTGACAAGGCTAAAGATAGGTGCTTCGGTCATTTTTTGCTGTTACGTCTTTTCTTGTTATCTTGATAATCATCCCATATCATAAACATCATCATGAGCGTTAACAAAAACATTGACCCACCTAAAAAGGCCAATAACATTCCGGTAATGATATCTGATGTACTCATGCAATATCTTTTTTCTTAAATATTCTTCTACCACGGTCAACAGAGTCTTGATAGTTTTCTTTATGTGTTCCTGGTAATAAATGATTTAAGTCAACGCATAATGGGGTGTCACATGTGTGTCTAATAATTGTTTCTCGTGGTAAACGCTCATTATTGTTTTTTACATATTCATAAATGAATCTATGTGCACGGTGAGATACTTTTTCAAACTTAAAAGCACCATAGCCTTTGCCTTTTATTCCACCTTGCCAAATTAAACAACCAGTTTCTAAATCTTTTTTAGTAAATGAATAGAATCTAGTTAATACAGGGTCTTCATATTCCATTTTTTTCTCACTTTCTTTTGTGTGGAGCAGCAGAGAATTGAACTCTGGTCCTAGACACTACCAACGTGTGGTCTTAATGTCTAGTCGAAACCTTCCTGCCCCTGCCTAGTTTAAACAGGCATTTTGTCTAATTGCAAATCAACGTCATTGTATTGAGATGCCCAGCCAAGAACTTTTTTACCCCAATGCTTGGTAAACCATTCCAATGGCACTTCACCAATGTAATCAGCTGTTGGAGCATCTGTAGATATAACAATGCCTTTTTTGTCTGACTGGAGGCATACGTGACCATATTGGCCACCATCCATAAAGATTGGCGAACCCACTGGAATCTTAGACAGATCAGTGTGTTGATGTTTCTTTGGCACATGATTCCAAGCATCAATAGCTGAAGCATATTTAACTGGTAATCCCCAAGCGTCTTGACATGTTTTATGGCAATGGCCTAGAAAACCTTTTTTGTGTTGCAGCATCCATTGATGCATATGTGCATATGCTTGAAAACCGGTAATTCGTGATAAAGCCATAGCTTCTCCTTGATAGTAGTTATGTGATAAGTGTATCAAAAGAAAAAACCCCTGCGTTTGCAAGGGTTAATTCTCACCTAGTTTTTACAGTGTTAATCACTATATGTATAGGCTTCCGTACCGTAGTGGCGCTTCGCTTTAACAGCTATGCTCTGGTAAGTTCTCGGATTTTCTGCTTTTGCTTCTTTCACTTCAACACCTTTAAGGAGTGTTATTGTGAATGTTATTTAATCCGCTTTCTGAACACTACGTACTCAGCCTTTATTGTAGCATATACTTCCTAATCACAACGCTTACTTTTCTTGCTTTTACTGTTTATAACAAAATCGTTATAAAGCATTACCTGTTAACAGTTCTTAAATGGTATCCCTGTACAGATTTATCTGCTATAATTGCTTATACACGGGGAAGGGGCAGTATGCCCAAAAGATTTAACAGATTAACTTCCCAAGAAGAGCTTTAAGCCTTAGTCTAGGTAATCCTAGGCACAGACTTAAGGCTCTTTTGCTTTTTAACACATAGGAGAAAACATGGGATTACAGAAAAAAGAAAAAGATAGTTATGTTCAGTTAGTTAGCAATAGACAAAAAGAGATAAATTACGGTTCTACAGCAGATCATGCTCCGGAAGCATTATTTATTTCAGCGCTTTTAGATACAGGCGTTTATGTGCCTGGAATGTTTGGTATTAAGACAGAACAAATATCAGGCCATAAACCTATTCACGAGTTTTGTATGAAATACCAACAAGATGCTAACTGTGCACCACCTATTCATTTACTGCTAGAACGCTATGCGCGATTCCCATACACATCAGACATAAACCCTGTGTGGGCTGCAAGCCAACTATCAGATGCACACACCAACCGCGTACTACGCTCAGCAATGTCCAAAGCATCAGCATCACTTGCAGAAGATGCAAACGATGAAGCAATTGACATTCTAAAAACCGGGCTAAACCAAATACAACCAGCAATTGGCATGGGTATTGACGCAACCGATTTAACGCTCCTAGAAAGCAATGAAGACCTGCAGATATGTCCAGTACCATTTGGTATGTTAAACACCCTTACAGGTGGCATAGCGGCTGGAGATTTGTGGTTTGTTGCAGCGCGTCTAGGTATTGGTAAATCATGGAAAATGATTCAACATGCCGTAGCTGCTGCCGAAGGTGGTTGGGATGTCGCATACTTTAGTTTAGAAATGCCTGCCAAATCAGTACAGGACCGTATTCACCGCGTAGCATTCCAAAACTATAAACATCCATGGCAAGACATAGACATAGATACTCGCCGTGACCTTTTGGAAAAATGGTCAAGTGAAGATAAAGGAACAATCAGTATTTATGATCCATCTAAAGGTAGATGCGATGCCTCAGTTATTTCAGCGGTTGCTAATGAAAACACATTAGTAATTGTTGATTATGTTGGTTTGATGCATACAACCACAGGCTCTAGAGCGATTGAAGATTGGCGTGCCATGGCTGCTATTTCTAACCAACTAAAAGAAGTAGCGCTTAACCGTAACATTCCAATTATTGCTGCAGCGCAAATTAACCGTGCAGGTGGTAATTCAGACAAAACACCAGGCGCTGAACATTTAGCACAATCTGATGCGCTTGGACAAGACGCAGACGCACTAATAACACTCAAGCGAATATCTAAACGAGTATTGCTTAATTCATTAACTAAGTATCGCCATGGTGAGTCGGGCGCTCGATGGTTTACAGAGTTTGACCCAACGTTTGGGCGCTTTAATGACATTAGTGCTGAAAAAGCAACAGAAATGCGAATGGCTGACGATGAAGCTGACGAAATACAAATAAGTTAGGAAAACATGAAAAGAATAACGTTAGACGAGGCTTTAACGACAGGAAGAGGATTAGAGCGGTCGTTTTGTTGCCCTGTACACGATGACGGTAACGCTTCAGCATCAGTTAACGTAGGTAAAGGTGTTTGGTATTGTCACGCATGTAAAGCTAATGGAACAACAGAAGGTTATGTACCAACTGTTGAAGACATTATTCGCGTACTTGCTGGTGATGTACCAGCACGCATTTACTCAGAAGCCTGGCTTGACATATTTGATGCACATAGCCCTAGCCCCTACTGGGTAAAAAGGTTTGGTGTTGAAACAGCAACTAAACATCGATGTGGAACTAGTTATGTTGATGGTTCACCAACTTATCCAATAAGAAATCAAAACAATCAACTTATTGGTGTAGTTACAAGGCATGAAGATGAAAAAGCCAAATACAAATACCCATACGGTGTAAGAACATCAGCAACTTTTTATGGTGAATACAAACCATCACGAGTAATTGTTTTGGTTGAAGGTGCTGCTGACGTTATGGCCTTAGATCAGTCAGGTATACCAGAGCATTGGACAGTTTTAGGTTGCTTTGGTTCGGGGTTACATGCACCACAAGTGCAAATGATTGCAGATTTATCACCAAAGGTAGTTATTACTGCTTTTGATGATGATAATGCTGGTTGGGGTGCGTCACAAAGAGCAAAATACCAGTTAAATGACATTTCACCAGTTTTGTCACACCATTGGACTACAGTGGGTGGCAATGATCCTGGCGAAGTAAAAGTAGGTGAACGAATCACAAGCATTCGTAACCTATTACAAAACAGTACATACAAAAAACACAGTTAAGGAGAGAAATGTTTAACAACATTAAAGAATGGCTGCATTTGCAGCTAAGCCCCGTAAATACCGCATTAAGATACTTTTGGGTATTGGGAGTGACTCATCGTCACGTAATGCAAATCCAAGACCACAGCGCTATGACTTATTGTCCAAAATGCAACGGCGGGATTCTTGATCCATATAATTATGAAATGGCACCATGTCATGAATTAGAATGGCTACACCGTCGTGACGAGGCAGTTAAAATTTTGCCTTATGTTGATAAAAATTAAAATACACTGAAAAGAGGAAAAAATGTCTGAACAAGACACAATAGAAAAAGCAGATGAAGATCTTACAAAAGACCTTTATAGGCTTTTACAGTTAAAAGCAAGGAAAGTAGAAATTGAACATGAGATTGAATTTATTCAAGTTCAACTAGCAGACTTGTTTGAAAAAATAGATTTTGAGGTTGATAACCGTCACTTCAAAGCCAAAGTAATGCGTAGTGAAACTTTTGATGTTGACCTAGCGGTGCTAAAAGCAGAAGCACCAGAATTGTATTCAAAAGTAACTAAGCCAGTTTTGGACAAAACAGCATTTAACCGTATAGTAACTAATGGCGGTTTAGAAGCTGACTTAGCAAATAAGATAATCGCAATTAAGCCACGTAAGCCATGGCTATCAATCAGCGAAATCATTGACACGGAGGAAAGCACCGATGAGTAACGAGTATGACGATGATGACGTCTACACACCCATCCCGATAAGCGATGGCGACAAAATCACAGTAAAAGTTACCCATACCTTTTTGGTAAATGGGCAAACACAATGGGCAACTGCAGAAGCAAATATTGCTGTATTGCCTGAAGAAACATCCGACGAAGCTAGTGAACGAGCGCAAGCAATTGCGCTTGGCACTGCTTTCCAAACTGCCGAAAATTTGGCAACCATCATTGACGCCAAGCGAGAAGCCGCGTTACAAGCAAAGAAAACAAAGGAGATCAGTTAGTTATGCCGATTGATTACAATATCGACGAAGACCTGTTACTGGCCGGTATCGATGGATACTCACAGCCACAAAAGGACAATAGCACTTTCCGTCCTATCTACCGTCTAGAGCGCGGTACCACAATCGTTCGTTTCTTGACAGATAAAGAAACCATGAGCGTTGACCACGGTTGGCACATCTACCGTGAAGTTGCGGCATTTGAAGGACTTCGAGGTGGCTTCCAGTTACCTGGCGGTTGTAAAGAATTTCCAGTCAATGACCAAATCATTGTGGAAGACCCTGACACTGGTGAAAAGCGTCGCCAGTATGCACCACGTGGTACTGATCCATTGTTGGAACTAGTCGTTCCATCGTTGCGATTCCCGCCAGCAGACGGTCGTGTTAAAGGACAAGACAAAGTTGCAGTTAACGTTCTTACGGAAGAAGGTCGGCACATCATCCTAAAGATGAGTTCAGCGCGAGCAAAAGACCTATTCCGTGCGTTTAACAATTATCGTGAGATGGACGAAAACTTCTCATGCACACAGTACCCATGGGCGTTAACCGTTCGTGGTGAAGGCCTTAACACAACACTAACCGTTAAGCCAATCAAGAACGAGGCGCCGGCTGAACTACCAGAGCCATATGATTTGGTTGAAGTGTTTGCTTCTATTCGTAGTGAAGTTGAAGACTATGTGCGTAGTCTTTCCGACACACATGTAGAAGTGGTAACTACTGAAGAAGAGCATGATGTTGTTGATGCTTACGAAGAAGCAGTGGTTGAAGCAGAGCCTACAGAAGAAGACAAGTATGCTGCTATTTCAGACATTCGCTTAAAGACACTTTTGACTAGCGCTAAGGTGTCTATTCCACCACGTTCAACACGTTCTGCACTAATTGCACTTGCAATTGCACATAACGTCTAAACACTAAGTAAAAGGGGCTGTCCATTTGGGCAGCTCCTTTTGCGTTTAAAAAAGGAAAAACATATGAAATACTGGAGTGCCCACACCCACAGTCGCTATTCAGCTAAAGATGCTTTACCTACCGTTGATGCAATTGTTAATAAAGCAAAAATGTTAGAGTATCCAGCACTTGGTTTAACAGATCACGGAACAATGGCCGGCTCAGCCCAACTTTATACGGCATGTAAAAAAGCAGACATAAAGCCATTACCTGGCGTTGAAGCATACATTGCATTTAACCGTGAACACAAACGACCAAGCACAATGCATTTAGGTATGTTAGCAACTACCGAAAAAGGTTACCGTAATTTATCCGGACTAGTCACGCAATCACATCAGCAATTTAAATACAAACCAATATTAGATTTTGCTGATTTAGCGCAAGCCGCTGAGGATGGCAGATTAGATGGTATTGCGGCAATGACAGGGTGCTGGTTTGGTGTGTTATCGGAAACACTAAAAACTCCAAACGCTAACGTTGACCAAATTACAAATAATTTATTACTCAGCATGGCTGGATGGTTTGGTTCTGGGCTTTATGTAGAAATACAAAACCATGCTATTTATCTTGAAGGACAAGACAGCGACTTGCACTCTAACTTACAATGGCGCATTGCTCAAAAGCATGGACTACCAGTAATTATTACACAGGATTCGCATTATGTTGAAGAAAGCGACCGTGAACTACATGACACTATGAAAGAGTTGGTATCTTGGTCGGAAGAACCAGAAGATGCTTTGTTCCCAGGTGACGGTTACCACATGGTTGATACACAATGGATGAAAGAGCACCATGCGCCAGCAATTTTTAGTGCTGGTATGCAAGGCCTTGAAGATTTGTTGTCAAAAGCAAATGTAGTTATTCCTGAACTAGATACATTCAAACTCAAAGTACCAGACACAACCGTATCGGGTAATCCAGAAAAAGAATTAGCCGAAATAAGCCTTAAAGTGCTTGATGAAAAAATTGATGCAGGAAAGATAAAGCCAAATAAAAAGAAAGCATATCTTGAACGTATTTATGAAGAATTAGATGTTATTACTAGCGCTGGTTTTTCAGGCTATCTTATGTTTACGGCTTCAGTTTGTAAATACATGGACGAGCATAAAATTAATTATAATGTTCGTGGTTCGGCTTCTGGATCTTTGCTTTGTTGGTTATTAGGTATTACTTCATTTGATCCAATTATTTGGGGTTTGCGTTTTGACCGATTTTTATCCAAAGACCGCACAAAACCACCAGACATTGATATTGATGTTGAGCATGACCGTCGCGATGAAGTAGTTAATTGGTTGCGTGAAAACTTTCACGTCGTTAACATCAGCACTTGGCTACAAATGGGCTTAGATGATGATGAGAATGATCAGAAAGGTAGCTTAATGGTTCGTTGGAAAATGCGTGCCAGAAAACTAGGCGAAGACCCCGACTTGCCTTTAACTACATATCAGTGGAATAGCCTAAAAGGATTAGCAAACAAAAAAGCATTCCTTGGCTATGGCGTACACGCAGCAGGTTTGCTTGTAGCACCTAGCGCTGAAGCCGCATCAGTAGTACCACTGCAGTATGTAGCATCGAGCAAAACTATGGTTACTGCTTTTGATAAAGATGATGTTGAACGTTTAGGGCTAGTCAAACTTGATTTGCTTGGCCTTAAAACATTAACAGCATTACGTATTATGCGTGAATATTCAGGTGTAGAGCCAGAAGACATACCTTTAAACGATAAAGCCGTTTACAGCGCCATGTCTAAAGGTAATACGGTTGGGCTATTTCAGTTAGAAGGTGGTTCAAGTCGCAATGGTGTACGTCGATTAAAGCCAACAAAAATAGCAGACGTTATTGCTGCTATGGCATTATTTCGTCCAGCCACAATGGAATCTGGTGCCACCGAGGATTTTATTCTTCGGCGCCAACGCGTATCACCAGTACCAGAACGGCACGCAATTATTTCTGATGAAACAAAAGAAACTTATGGGGTTTTGTTATACCAAGAGCAAGTGATTGGTGTTATGCGCAACATTGGTTTAGATTCAGAAGAAATTGAGCGTATGCGCAAAGTAATCAAGGCATCTAACGCAGATGTTGGTAACGCTCGCGATGAACTAACTGAACTATTAAAGCGAGTGCGCGAACTAGCGTTAGCAAAAGGAATGACAATTCATGACCTTAAATGGTTAGAAGAAGCATTAGAAGCATACGCTGGTTATGGGTTTAACAAAGCCCACGCCACAGCATACGGTGTGCTTGCATACATAACAGGTTACTATGCAGTACATCACCCAGCAGCGTTTTGGGCTGGAATGCTACATTCCTACACAGGCGCAAAACAAGAACCGTTTTATCTAAAAGCTGCAAGAGAGGCGGGCGTTCAAATACGCACAGCACATGTAAATAGGTCAAAAGAAAGTTATTCGGCTGACATAAGTAAGAACGCAATTCGTAAAGGGTTAACCTCAATTAAAGGTTTAGGGGATAAAGCGGCTGATGAAATTGTCAGACACGCACCATACACTTCACTTGATGACTTTGCACGAAAAGTAAGTGGAAGAAGAGTTACAGGCGCTAAATCGCTTGGACTTGGACACACACCATCCGCATGCGGCGGTATCGTCGCAGCACTACACGATGCCGGTGCTTTAATCGGCTTAGAAAGAGAGCAATCATGAGTATGGTTAATCTGTTAAAAAGCGTAATGGGAAACAATGATATGCCAGTTACGTTTGGTATGAGTAAATGGCGAGAAGGCGGATCTGTTATCACTATAGAAGCCTTTGACCGACTACAGGAAGTCATGCATAATGACTCTTTTGATAACTCACGTACAAGTGGTGCTGGTCGTATACGCCCATCGCTAATTGGTGATTCTTGCCAACGAAAGCATTTATTGTCTTATTTGGGTGAAAATAAATTAACACCATCTGACGGCAGTTTTGATGTTATGAATGCGGGAACTTGGGGCCATTATCGATGGCAGTTAGCTGGGCTTTCGCAAGGCTGGCTAGCAGACATTGAGGTTCAAGTTGAATACTCACCATGGCTTGTAAAAGGTGCAATGGACGGAATCATTAGTGATGGTTCTGGTTGGGAATTAAAAACAGTCAATAGTAATAAATGGCGCGACATTCTAAAACGTAACGCACCACTGTTCCCACACCTTATGCAAACACATGCTTACATGAAAGCACTTGATCTTAGTCATTTTTCAATCGTGTATGAAAATCGTGACCATGCAATTTGGAAAGAATTTCGCGTAGCTCGAATGCAAGAAGTAGATGACAACTTAGAAATGCTCATGGAATCTTTACATGGTCATATCGCAATGCAAGAGTTACCAGAAATGCTAGAAACATGTATTGCTAAAACAGGTTCTTCTTACAATTATTGCGATTTTAGAGAATCTTGCCCAACTGCTCAATGGAAGGAAAACAAATGACAACCTATGCTAATAGACCAAACAAGTTAAGTTTGGTTGTTGATAATGAGGTACCACACATGTTAGAAATTACTGTTGATGATGATGAAATGAATGCCAGTTGTTGGCGCCATCATCCTAAAGGTAGAGCATACCCAAATAATTGCTGGGAATGCCGTGCAGAAGCCATAGAGGAGGCTATTAATGACGAATCTGACGATGACTGAAGAAGAATTCAGGCAAAAAATTGCTCAAGAAATTAGCAGTTATATTGATGAATCTGGACCATACACAGGTACTTTTTTTGAAGGTACATTAAACGGTCTTAAACTTGCCAATATTTTGGTAATGGGATACCGTGACGCCTTGACACAAATTGAAGAAATTAAGGATAAAGATGACTGATCCAATTGACGATGCAATGTCTACTTTTGTAGTTAATTTAGACGACCAATACTATGTGCCTATAAATTTAGGTGGTCAGCTTCTTATCAATGTTTTTGATAACAAAATTTGTCGCATTGCTTGGCGACAAAACCCATGGGATTCATGGGGTCCACCAATTGAAGGAGAAAAAAGAGGATGAGAGAAGTGGTATTTTTACTGCTAATCGGTGGCTTGCTTGGTGTCGTTCTGTACATTAACAAGCAAAACTGGTAGAAATGGTATATGAATTCAGCAGGTGTTGATTATGGCGTCAGACGTATTGCGTTTGCACACCCTAATCACATGGTTTTTGATGAACTTATTTTGACCAGTAAAGATGACATCAAAAACTTAGTAACCATGTCTGAATGGTTAAAAACCAAAATTACGGCGACGCGCCCTGAACTGGTAGTTATTGAACAGCCTATTCAGGGCGTTAGTCGTAATGTTAGAACAGGCATATCTCTTGGTATGGTAGCCGGGGCTTTGGCTTTGGCGTCACAACAGGTAGACTCAGAAGTAACATTTATTGGACCATCATCATGGAAAAAGGCGGTATTAGGGTATGGAAACGCGGACAAACAAGCCGTTGAAAGATGGCTTGCCTCAAAGCATCCCAGATACTACGAATGTTGCCAAAAATGCAAAAAACCACAAGACGTCATCGATTCCACCTGCCTGGCGCTATACGGCCAAAAAGTATTGGCAGGATGACGCATACTGTTTTGGTATGCCATCAGAAATTTTTTACGGTCACTCCGATTTACCAATGTCATCACAGCAAATAAATTATGCTAAATCTATTTGCAAATTATGTGAAGTGCAACGTGATTGTTTAATTACTGCTTTAAAAACAAATGAACCTTATGGTGTTTGGGGCGGCTTTACGGCATTTGAACGCAGAGCGGCTTTGGCTAAAAATAAAAATGATGTAAAGAAAGCCATGGATGATTATGATGATAAAACATTTGTAGCGCCTAGGAGAAGAAAGAAATGACTGTAAAAAAAGCATCACCAACTAAAGCCGTTGCTAAAGCCAAAAAAGTTAATACCATGGCAATAATTCAAGATGAACGCAACGAAATGGCTCGCAAAGCTTTAGAGATGCGCAGATCAGGACGCTCACTATGGTCAATTGCTGAATATTTAGGTATATCTGAACGCAAAGCAAATACGCTAATTGCAGATACCTTAAAAGAAGCCGCAGATTTAGTAGATGCGGGCCACAAACGCTCACTTTTGGCTATGGAAGTAGACCGTTTAGACGAATTACAGAGCGCAGTATGGCAAGATGCCATCTCTGGAGATAGGCAAGCCGTAGAAACAGCGTTAAAAATTATTCAAGCAAGAGCCAAAGTCTTAGGCTTAGATAACATGCCTACTAGTACAATAACTAATAACACTATTGTTGTTGCAGGTACATCTGAAGAGTATGTTGCTGCACTTCGGCGTGTAGCAGAATTACCAACAATGATTGATCAAGGAGAATACTAATGGCCAACCGCGATTATGTTGAAATAGATTTGGACGCAGGTGAAGACTTTGCGTGTCAATTACTATGGGCAGACAGTACGGGTTCGGCTATGCCAGTGCGAGCTTCTTTTGCAAAATCAGCAACTCTTTCAGTATCAAGCGGAACAGTAACAGCAACATGCACTGGACATGCTTTTTTGGTCGGTGATTATGTCACTATTTCTGGCGGTGTAACAGCAAATAACGGAATTTTTGCAATCACCAGTATCGTTGCTGGTACATCTTTTCAATACACCAATGCTTCTGCAGTTAACGGAACAGTAACGGCTACGTTTGAAAGTTGCCGAGCAGACATTAAAGATAGCGCAAATAACACAATAATTTCATTCAAATCATCAAATACTCCAGCAACACAAGCATCTATTACAATTGCTGGTACCGCTGGTGTTTTGCAACTTAGCGCACCTAAATCAATAACTAAAACTTTAAACCCTGGAACTTATCAAATTGATGTTTATGCCACTGTAGATGGCGTATCTAGCCCAATTGCAAACCCACAAGTAAAATTAGTTTCAGGTCTTTTTATCGTCAACACCAGAACAACTATTATGGAGTCATTATGAGTAGCAACACAGTACGCTTAGCATCAGGCGGCACAGTACAAGTTAGAACAGGCGTATTGCGTGGTGTAGGCCCTACAGGTGCTACAGGCGCAGATGGTGTGGCAGCAACAGTCACTATTGGTACCGTAACCACCGGTAGTGCAGGATCAAGCGCTACCGTTACGGCTGCGACTGGCAGTACAACTAATGCAGCCATCTGGAACTTTAGTATTCCACAAGGCGTTAAAGGTGACACAGGCACATCTGTTTACGTAGGTAGCGGTGCACCAACTTCTAGCCCACCAGCACCAACTACTAGCAATAATGGCGATGTGTATTTAGATTACACAAATAAAAACATTTATGTTAAAGCTTCAGGCGCATGGCCAGCATCGCCAGGTAACGGTAACTTTGGCGGTGGTTCTACAGGGCCAGCAGGTGCAGGCTACTCAGGTGTAACATCTACCACATCAAACGCAATTGGCACAGGTTCTAAAACTTGGAGTTTTAGTACAACCACTCATGCTTATGTTGTTGGTCAGCGAGTACGCGTAATTGTTGATACTTCAAATTATGTCGAAGGAATTATTACAGCATCATCTACCACAGCCATAACAGTAAACGTTGCAAACACTGTGGGTTCAGGTACTTACACATCATGGACATTTGGCCTTACTGGAATCTATGGATCAACCGGTGTGCAGTCTTACGCCGACGCTACTGCAGTAACTGCGCAACTATATACGTCAGTAAACACATCAGGTTTAATTACTAATGGAACTATTTATTTACAGCAAAACACAAACACAATGTATGTTTATTTGTGGGATGGTACTACAGGAACATCATCTGTTTTATCAACCGTAAATATTTCTAACTCAACTCCACCAACATCTGGCACATATCCTTACGCTTCATTGTGGGTTCAATACTAATGGCAACACCTAAAACATCCACTAATAATGCAGCACATGCTTTTAGTAACGTAAAAGTATTATCTACTTGCATTGATGATACTAATTTTGTTCCAGCGCAAAAAGCGTGGAGAAACTTTAACAAAGCAAAAACCACAGCCATAACAGTAACAAGTTCACCAAGTTCAGCATCATTTGTTACCAGTGGTCATTCTTTTGCTTTAGGCGACATAATTAGCGTTGTGGGCGCATCACCAAGTTCACTTAACACCAACTACACAGTAGCTACAGTTACCAGTACAACCGCTTTTACAGCAACACCAACAGGTACAGCATTTTCTGCATCAGCAAGCACCCAAGGTGAAGTGATCTTTAAAACACCACAATCACGTTGGGTACAAGTATATCCAACAACAATTTATGTTGATTCATTTACATATACGCTTGGAACACCGTCATACAACACCATAAACTTTTCTTTTAATGTACCTAATGCCACAAGCTGGACTTTATATGATGTTGACGCAGCAAAAATTATTTCCAGCGGAACCACAACATCTGGAACATTTACGTATACTGCTCCTACGCCTGCAGCATCAAGCGACTTTACTTTAAGTGTTTTTGGCAATGTTTATAACACTACAACATCAACTGTAGAAACCGGTTCGGTAGCCCAAACAATTACAGTTAACTTAGATCAATTACCCGCACCAACATTTGCGCCAGTTATTGCCGATAAATCTGATGTTGGCGCAACAATAACTTGGACTGGCACATATGCAGGCGCAACAAGTTACAACATTGTAGATTTTAATAGCGGAAATGTTTACGCAAGTGGGGTTGCATCAGGTGCAACAATTACTGGTTTAACAATTAACTCCACCTACACTATTGTTTTACAAGCAAATGTAGGCGGCGTTGCTTCACCTAACGGTTTACCAACAACATTTACTACCGATACTTTTGTTAATGGTATATTCCCGGTAAGCCCTAAACAGGTTTATACGCAATTTCAAAGTTATTACAACTCTACGTCTTGGACTTCAACTGGAAATTATTATCATGGTGATGGAACATCATACGGTGCGCAGCCAGGCGTTTACTATAGTTATTTCTATTACGGCGCAAATGCTCTTTCTGGAATACCTACAGAAGGTACGTGGTCACAAGCAGAAGTTTACTTTAAACGAAGCACCACAATAGGCCCATCATTTGGTTTTATTAACATAACGTTACATAAATACACTACCCACTCATCATCTAACACCATAAGCACGTCCGCTAGTTACACAGCTGCAACACCAGCAGACAAATCCGGTTGGTGGCAATACTTAACAAATGCTTTTAGCAAAAACGAAGCAATTTGGGTAACACTACCAACTGAATGGATTGCATTACTAAAAGCAGGCACATACAAAGGTATTACCATTGGTGGAATAGACCCAGGTAATCTTAGCAGCGCAAGCTACTACATGATGTTTGATCGTGACTTAGGTGGTAGTTCAACAGTAAACGGCCAGTTAAGGTTTACAGTAATCTAATGGATTTAGTAAATAAAGGAAAAGTCACATCCTCTTCATCAGGTAGTGGTCATGTTCATGAACTAAACGACATTTCAAATGTTAGTGTTGGAAACCCAAACTTAAACGATGCATTGGTTTATTTAGACAATAAATGGGTTGCTTCACCGCTAGAAATAAGTAACTTAGCAGATTATAACGATGGTACTGCAACCATTAACGTTGCGAACTTAACAGCAACCGCAGCAACCGCAACGCTAGATAGCGCCTCAACTATAGGTGGCATTTCTGGTACAACAATAGCTGCAGATCACGCAGCCTGGAATGACTACAACCCAGCCGTAACTGGCACAGGATGGTCTACAGGCGCAACTGTTCCACTAGCCCGATGGATTCAAATTGGAAAAACAGTATTTTTTAAAGGTAGTTGGACTTTTACAACAGCAACAGTAGGTAGCGGTAATCTTACGCTAAGTTTGCCAGTCACTTCTTTAGATAGTAACTGGATTGGCACTGGAAGAGGTAACTTAACCGGCGTTTCTTCTGTAACTGTTTTAGCCATTGCACCAGTGAGCACAACAACATTTCAGCCTCAACTTATTTTGGCTAGTGGTACATATTTAGCAAGAATAGGTTTAAATAGCACTACTTACACAAAAACTGCTGCTGACGTAATTATTTTTAGTGGAACTTACGAAGCAGCATAATGAGCAAAAAGCAAGGCGCAAAAAAATGCCGCTACGAACAAGCAATACAAATACAAAACATTAATGAAGTACTGACAGTAATAAAATCATCAGGCTGTCGATGTGGATGGAAATCTAACACCATAACTGATAATTACGAGTTACAAAAAGAAGACTGGGCAAATCACAAACTTACTCATCTTCATCCCAATACTCAACACTCCACGGCGTATTAAAACCAATAGAGCCTTCGCCTTTAGATAAATCTGCAGAAGTAATAGACCCCAGATTCTCTGAAGAGTCTTCAGCCTCTTCAATAGCATCGTCATCGCTTTCGTCAATGAGAATATTTACAATCTCATCGCCAAATAGCTTGACGACGATCTGGCGTTTCATTTTAGGCTCACATTGTCGTAAACGAGAAGATATCCAACCGCATCTACTACATTGTCTCTTTTGTAGGTTTGTTGCGATCTGGCTAGTTTTACGCCAGCCATGCATAGGGCTACTTGTTCTGGTGTTACATCGATGTCTAGGATGCCTGACCAGATTTTGGCTGTTCTACTCATGTTTTTTAACGCAGTGCCGTAGTCGTTTTGTCGGTCACCATTTACTAATGCCCATGCTTCTTCAATAATTGTTTTGTCCATTACAGGATGCTCATTTCATGCCATGCGCCGTTTGATGTTACAAAGGTTAGCAGACCTGCTTTAGCATCTTCCCCGCGGCGATGGCGGAACCAATTAGACCCACCATCAAGCGCAGGAACCTGAATAAAGACTCTATCTTTACCACTGTCTTGCATTTTGTGGTGGTGTAAGTGTGCGCCTAAGAGTATGTGTGCTTCACCTACTGGCTGGCGACCGTGTGATTGCTCTTGCCACCATTTGATTGGATCTCTACCAAATTGGTGTCCGTGTGCCATTGCTAGGATTGTGCCACTTGTTTCCATTGTGACTGTTAATTCGTCTGGTTTTGGAAAGATGAATGACACGTTGCCGTAAACGTCTGGGTTAGCTGCGCAAGCGTCTGCTACCGCTACACCTGCTTCAATGGCCCATGAGTCTGTGTAGGACCTGACTATACCGCCTCGTCGTTCTGCTTCATCGTGGTTGCCGGGAATTACGGGAATTACCAATTTTTCCACCAGAGGGGCAAGAATTCTGATTTGATACATCATTGTGCGCCGTAATACACGGTATTGCTCTGTGATAGTTAAATCTATGCGTCCGGCTGCTGCAGCGTTACCATTTTGGCTTTGGTTACCTTCAATACAGTCACCCAGCCAAGGTGCGACTATTTCACCGATTCCGTAACCTAATCTACGCATATCAGCTAGGCGTTCTTTAGATGCGTCAAAACGGGTCAGCATGTTGTTTAGGATGGTTTCTGAGCCACCACCATCGACTTTACCTATCTGAGTGTCACCTACAGCAAAAACGGCTGTAAAGTCGCCTGTAGGGGCTGTACGCTTGGTTGGTTTATGGCGTTTAACTTCTTCAATTAACTGGTCTGCATCTAGCCTTAAAGCTTCACTGACCATAGTTACAGGCACAAATGTAGCCTTAAAGGATTCAAGCCATTCTCCACTATAAGTTTGCCAAGTAGACCTGCGCAAATTAGTAATTTTCCACTTTTCTGGATTTACATTGAATTGGTCAAAAATTTCTAAAGAACTAGGGTCATCTTGTTTAACCTCACGAGGCCTAGTAACAAGATAGCCACCTTGAGCATCATCGTACTCTAGACGTGGTTCCCAACCTTTAGGAATGTTTGGGTGTTTACCACGAGGATCAGGGCTGCTAGGGCCCATTTCTGTAAAGTCTTTAAGAGCCACAGATACAACATCCGTTCGTGTGTTCGTAGACTACTTGCCTACCGATGGCATGGCCTTCTCTTTTGAGTGCCATGTAGATACGATATGGAGTTACTTTGTTTTCAAGCCAACTGTCTAGTACGGCTTGATCCTCTGCATCTAGTTTGTTGCGGAGTTTTTGTAAAGAACAGATTTTGTCTTTCTTTACTTCTGGTGCGTCAAGGCTGAGCGCCATGCTTACCCTTTCTGTCGGTGTTATGCAATAGCATACTACTTATAGGAAGCCTGTCAAGAAATAGGAGAGGAAATGTCGCAAGAAAATAATGAGGTATATGAAGTGGTGGCAGAAGTCACCGTTACTATTACCGCAGAAAACAAAGAACATGCTGAGGTACTTGCTTATAAAGAGCTTTCCAATGTATGCTCTGATGTCAGAATAGACCGAGTAAAGTAAAGGAAAAACACCATGGAAGATGACACTTCAAATCCAGAGCCAAACAATGATGAAGAAAAACTTGATTCATCATATTATGACAATTGGTTATCTGAACAAGATAAAGATATGAAACGCTGGGTTAAAAAATACAATAAAAAGCATGATTATCAATACAATCATTATTCTGAGTGGGACAAAATTCACACACAAGAACCTAAAAAAGCAATTTACGAAGAAATCGTAGATGATTTGATTGCCATTATTGCCAAACTTGCAAAGGAGTTAGGTAAGAAAAAATGATACGGCAAGCCAGTATTGTTAGTGACTTGGAAAAAGTTACTGAAGATCAAGACCGCATACTCAAAGAGTACAAAGAATCTTTGCAGGAAGAGGTATTGGCTGAGCAAGAATATAAAGGGGCTTTGGCAAAAGCAGGTTTAACTGCTTCTGGCACTGTTTTTGAAAAAGAAAACAAAGCTTTTCTTGAAAGCGCTGACCAGCGGTTATACGCAAAGTTAGCGGAAGCCAATACAAAATCATTAGTTATGCATCTATCTATTCTTAAATCAAACGTTGAAGCGGCTAAAATTATGTCGTATTCAATTGATTCCGAGAATAGAGCAAGTGGGCTACGTACTTAATGACTATTGACCGTCGTACTCTTTATAAACGTTGTAAAGGTATGTGTGAGTTTTGCGGTGGTGACTTGCCTGAAAGTTGGGCAGCTCATCACCGCAAACTCCGGTCACAAGGCGGTAAAGACACATTAGATAACATTGTGGCACTTCATCATGAATGCCATAACTTGGGCACAAAAAGTGTTCATCTAAATCCCAAGAAATCTTACGAAAATGGGTTTATGGTCCATTCTTGGGAAACACCACACGAAACCCCACTAAATCTTATTCACCGTATGTGGGTTACTTTAACTCCTGAAGGTGAATATGAAGGAGTAGAAAATGAGAGCAAGGATAGCAACTAGATCTATAGGCGATTTAGTTATTAATGTTTACCATGAGCCAAAAGAAGGAGTGACTGGTAAGTATTCCATAGAAACAACAACTGGTGAGCCTGATGAAATCAAAATCACCAAAATTAAAACTTTTGACACTGAGACCGCATGGTCTGATGCTGAAAGATATGCAAACGACCTAATTATTAAAGCAGGTCTTGATTACACATACATGATTAGTCTTTAGGAGATAACATGGCACATTTATTTGATAGCGGAATGTTTGTCCGCAAACCAGCTTGGCATAACCTAGGTAATGTTATTGGCGATTGGCCAGGCTCATTTGAAGAAGCACGCAAGCAAGCAGGATTAACCTGGGAAGTCGAAACAAAGGAGATATTTGATGAAGAAAGCAATGTTATCCCCGGTTGGCAACGGATTATCCGTAATGATACAGGCGCTAATCTCTCTATTGAAAAGAATTCGTACGCTGTTATTGGAAATTCTGAGTTTGGTAATCTTATCGATTATGTCTTGGGTGGGAGAATCGATGGAACTAGCAATCTAAAGTATGAGACACTTATTAGTTTAGATGGCGGTAGGCAGATTATTGCCACTATGTATTTAGATGAGCCTATTCATGTAAAGAATGACCCGTCTGAAACTTATCCGTATCTTGTATTTATCTCAAGGCATGACGGTCAAGGTGGTTTGAAGCTTGGTCCTACTGCAGTTAGGGTTGTTTGCGCTAATACCCAAGCAATTGCTGAACGTCAGATGGACAGTAACAAAACATCGTTTACTATTCGTCATACAAGTAACTGGGCTACCAAGACTGAAGAGGCGCGTGACCACATTCAGGCTAGCTTGGACGCTTTTAAGCATTGGGAACGTATGGCTCAAGAATTTGCTAGCCAAAATGCTACAGATTACATGCTTGAAGACTTTATGGATCAGTGGTTGCCGTACTCAACCGACATGAAACAAAGAGTTCGTGAAAATGTGACTGAGCGACGTGCGCAGTTACGCAAGTTGTATGAAGGTCCTACTTGTGCGGGTATTTCTGGCACTAAATGGGGTATTTTACAGGCTGCTATTGAGATGTGTGATCATACCAATCGCGCACAAACAACAGAAACAAGGATTAGCCGTACTTTGGCTCGTTTAGAATCGCCTAAGCGTGAAGCGCATCGTATCTTGGCTAAACTGTAACATTTGAGCGTAGGAAGGGCAGAAACACGGCAAAACTGCCCTTCCTACTGCAGAAAGAGACCAGCCTTTCTGTGTTTATTAGCCTATCGTTATTTTTTAAACATTATGTGTTGCGTAAAGGTCACAAAGTGTGGTATAATAGAAGTATTCAAGCGGCATTTGTGCTGCCTGAATATACCCCCAAAATACCGTGTTTTGGGGGTTTTTGCATTACAGGAGAAAAACATGGCAAACGTAATAACGCCAATTATTATGATTGTTTTGCTTTGCGCCTTATACGTAAAGCTAGGCAACAAATACTTAGGCACAACAAAAAAGCACGAAGAATGTGTAGATTGTGGAAACCAGTACGAATTAGGGTTTCTTATCAATAGTCAATGCGAGATGTGCAAAGACTACTCGCACATTACATCAACAAATCAATGGACATACCGTGCTTTTCAAGTTCGCGGTTATCCATTTTGCTTAACCTGCGGTGTACGCAAAGATAAGCAAATCATTCCATTAAGTACAGAATCCACAATGCAAGCCTATCCAGACGGGTTCACGTGCTGTAGCTGTGAAAACGTTTACACCCCACCTGCTAGGAGCAACTCATGACAAAAGACGAAGAAATCGCTGACAGTTTTGTTTGGCCAGTTCAACTGACAGACGACTGGGAAGAATCAGCAGACCTTATACTTTTGGATCTGGAAAGTCGTTTGTCAGATGCAAATACATGCCAAATCCTTGATGTGGCTTTTTTTGAATCAGGTCGAGCCATGAACAGAATGCATGAACAGTTTGGTCCAAATGATTGGACTGCGCATGAAACATTATTGTTTATGGCTTATTTATCCAAAAAGTTGGTTGCAATGGATAAGCGCAATCGAGCTTTACGAATTGCGGTAAAATATGCCTAAACACATTGTAAGGCTTACTCAAACTACGGTCTGGGAAGTTGAAGTTAAAGCCAAAGATGCAAACGCGGCCTTAGAACTAACTAGGGATTGGGGTCGTGACGAATTGAAAGACGATGAGATTGTTAGCAACGTCTGGGAAACCGAGGTATAAAAAATGGAAGAATACAAATTTACACCTTTGCAAGGCAAAAGAGTAGTTATTGTTTGCGACGAAAATACATTACAAGAATTGCTTGACGCTCGGCAGCACATTCTTGCTGAAGGTTTGCCTGGAGATTTTATTCACGTTGTTGAAGAAATTACAGACGTGACAATAACAGCAGAACAAATGTTTCATCAAGAACGAATGAGCCACATATTTGCCGGCCCAAGTTAGATAAGTCGAAACGCCGCGAGGCGTCTACCGGAACTGACCTACCGGTACTGAAGTGACAGGTCATAAAAGGAGACATCATGTCTGAAGCAAAAACCGGCAAGACAAGTAATTCAAAAGTTAACCAACCAAAAATAGATGCTAAAGCAACTACCAAAAAAGTAGCAAACACTGCAGCAGGTACCATTATGGCTATCCTAACTGGTATGGGTCAGATTTCTGCCCAGCAACAAAAACTGCGCGAGGAAGAAACTGTTGCCCACATGCGTGGACAGCGCCACAACAGCGACTTTTGTGAACTATGCAAAGTAGGTAACTAACATGGTTATCGCAACCTACCTATTTCGCGCAGCAGTAATTATCCTGCTACCAATTGTTTTAGTAATCGTGTTCCACCTAATCAAGACTGAATTAAAAGAACAATCCCAAGATGCAAAAAAGGAGAAAGCAATGGTTACACCACCATTATGTAAAGACTGCAACGTTGTACGAGTTGATGAGTGGGCATGCCAGCACACCATCAAAGATGGCGACTACCTTTGCGTAGATTGCTGCAAATGTCCTGATCACACACTTCCAGAAGTAGAGCCGGTAGATTCACACGATTTACTAGCAAGAATAGTGTTAGACGCTTTCTCATCACTAGTTGGCGTAATCACTAGTTCGCCTGCTTTTAAGGACATGCCTAATGAATACCAAGTGTATTACATTGACAATGTTGCAGTATGCCAAGCATGTTTTGTTATTGGCATGGGTACGGGTACTGAATTGACTGGTCTAACATATGACGAATCAATAAAAATGCATCCTTGGGGTTATGAATGCAATGCCTGCTCGCACAAAATTAAATCACCTATAGTGAAAGGTATCTAATGAAAAAGTTAGAGATTTTACAAGATGCTGGTATTACTAGCATTAAAGCTGTTAACCAGCAAGCAATGTACGATCCAGACGGTTTTATTGATGGTTTTATTACCATTGATATTAAAAAATGGGTTGAGCACAATAATGTACAAATCAGTTCAATTGCACTTACGTTTAATGAAGCGCGTAAATTAAGGGCTTTGCTTGAACAAAAATTAGCCGAGTTGGACACGAAGCTTTACATTATGAAAGAGCAGCATATGAAAGGGGCAGTGTTATGACTGAGCCAAGAAAAATAACTTTGCTATCTAGCGAAGAGTATAAAGAAATTGCAAAACAGTTAGTTAAAAAAACTGAGACACAAAAATTAGTAAACGAAGAAACTCGCGCACTAGTTGAAAGCACGCTAGGTACTTATGCATCTAACGCTTATGTTGAGGCTATGGCCGATAGTGGCGAAGAAGCAATGCTTCGCCATATCTTTTTAAAAGATAAGCGCAAAGATGATAAAGAAAAAATTAAAGAAAAAAATAGGTTAAAGCATCAAGAGCGTGCTGAGAAAAAAGTACGATGTAATTCTCAATTACAAAAAATTATTGAGGATATTTATTTACATGTAGATAAACTTGATTTGTTGCATGCGAATGATGATGGTGTTTGCGAAGAATGTGATTTAGATTATCCATGCCCTACGGTCAATACTTTAAATGACATTTTAGACGTTGATGCTGTTGTATCGCCAAAACTTTATTTGGCTTTTGATATACCAAAAAATGCTGGTTTTTTTAAAGCAAAATTTTGGGGCGTATTTGTTACAAAAAAAAATGCAATAGATCATATACGTACAAACTTATGTTTTTGCGAATTACATCGTTATCACATAATTGAAACAGATAACCCATACACGCCAGAAGAAAAGATAGACGACGCGTTATTTTGTCATGCTAGCGATGGAGTACACGTTCCGTTTGCGGCATTTACTAATACTCCCCATAATAAAAAAATCAACTATAAGGTGCTAAACGCAAATGCTCAATAAACTCAAAGCAGTTAATTCGCTTAAAAAGTCTCAAACTGACTTAATCAAACTTCTGATGGATAACCAAGAACTTTTGGCTTATTTAGAAGATGAAAGTAAACCGGTAAATGTACGTTTTGCTGAATTATGTAAAGCGTACCTAGAAAAGCACGAGAAAGGTAAGTCATGAATGTAAGTTATTTTTGTGAGTTAGTTGGTTTTATTCTTAGCGGCGCCATTATTGGTTGTCTTTACCGTTTTGAAGAAAACAAAAAACTGACACGCATTGTTAATAATCAAGACAATGAAATCCAGTGGTTGCAAGAAGAACGCGCTATGTATAAGTACAAGTACGAAAATAAGCAGTGCGAGCGTAACCATATTAGTGATCTTGATGGTATTGAGGCTGATGCCCGTAAGGCCAGCGGCTATCATGAAGAGATTTGACAACAAGTGAGTCATATCGATACCATTAGGGATATGGGCGCATTGCTTTCATTAGGTTCATCAGCAGCTATCATTGCTGGTGCTCGCGCCTGGCTATCTACACGCACAGAAACATCTGGCTATTATCGCGATAAATTAACTTTATCTAGGTATGAAAAAGATGTTTTAAAAGAGTTAGAAAAAACTCTTAAATAAAGTTGCAATACGTTGCAAATGTGTGGTATAATAGATGTATCAGGTTGCGAACAACCATGGCTTTGCTGGGTGACTCAATCTGATAAAAGTCTCGGAGGATAACCTAAGTCACAATAGGATGTGACCGGACAAACCTTAAGACAATAAAAAAGTAACTAGCTCTGACGCAAACAGCGTCGGGGCTTTTTTCATGTCTGGAGAAAAACATGTGTATCCAAATACAACGCAGTTTGCTTAAACGTGAATTTGCAAACAACGAAACAATAAAGAAAAACACCATAGAAGTGTTTAGTGACAGAACACGCGAACTACTAGGGCATGAGTTACTCGACTCAATAGCCCAAGTAATTACAATGCATTTATACAATTACTTACCAGTAACTGTTGCTGATGCAGAAGTAAAAAACATTATGGAATCTATAAACGGCCAAATAGTTGATGCAACAACCGAAGCAACAAGTAACGCATTACGCGTTATTGAGCGTAACAATAACCACGCTGCATCAGCATTTAGTCAACTGTTTACCGAATACGACAAACTAACTAAAAACTGCGGATGTATCGAATGCGCAGATGAAATGGAGATGGCTAATGCCTAAAAAACAATCCACCGGAATGAAGTGGCTACGCGAGCGAATGAAAGAGCTCGACTACCACTCACTACAAGAAGTAGCAGAAGATCTCGGTATTAACCGAGGAAACCTTTACCGTTACTTCACACTAGAAACAAGGCCAAGCATCGAAATGATGCCGCCACTGTGCACGGTTCTAGGAATCAGTTATGAACAACTTTTAATTGTTCTTGAAGTAATTTAGTTTACTGACTGCCTCGTTACTCAGTCACTTCCCCGACTGAGTAACCAGGGGAGTTAGGGAAACAGAAGTACCTACCCTATTCACTACAAGTGAATACACAAAGAGAAAGGGTGTAGACATGTCTGCATCATCAGCAGCGCCGACAGGCGCAGGCTTGGACTACAAGACAGTCCTAGTCAAGGTTCAGTCCAAAGCGACTAACCAACTTGCCTTCCTAAAGGCACTAGCAATCAAGTTAAGCACAACAGCAAAGGGCGCCACAATTACTGGTCTAAACTTTGCAAAACGTGCATGGTCAGCAATGCCAGCAAACGTTAGCGGCTCACTAGTCGCTAGTTTGACGGCAACTAAGCAAGGCTATTTGTCGGTAACAGGGATAGTTCGAACAGCAATCTCCTTTATCACAAATACCATTACAGCAGCAGCCATTGTCATGCATAACAGCATCGACAAAATTGGCGCTATTGTAAGTAGCTTTGTCAAAAGCATTCACACGCCTACTGGCGAATTAATGCATGATGCGAACGCTAAGTTCACAGAAATTCGTTACGACGCTGCTAATTTTGCTTACCGCAACCTGTCAGGTCTTGGCACCCTTTTTAAGCACGCATTCAACAACCCAATCACAATCCGTTCAACCACCTTTACATCAGTAATGGTTGGAACTGGATTAGCCGGTAACGCACTAACAAACGGCGCAATTGTTGGATTCTTAGGAAGCCTACCTGTAGTTGGCACCATCCTAGCCTCAGCGCTATCAGGTGGAGTTGCTACCGTATTGTTCATCGTATCTGTTGCAATGTTTAGCGCAGCATTTACATTGTTCTACAAGCGTGACGAAATCATTGCAGAAGCAATCAGTGAAAACATTGACAAAATTGCCGCAAGCACATCTATCATCGACATTGTTGCAAACATTGCAACCGTATCTGTTGAGGGTGACGTTACACCAGAACAGGCTGAACTAGTTGCACACGCAGCTATAGCGGAAGAATTAGTAGCGGCTGAGCGATCACTTGCTAAAGACTTCCCAAATGTTAAGGCTGGTCCGCGTAACTACCCAGCGCGTCCGCAAACAAAAAAGCGTAAGTAATTATGCCTTGGGGTATGAAAGGTGATGTAAGGCCTTCATTAGAAGACTTTTATTCACCTTTTATTGCTGAATGGTTAACCGGTTATGAAAGATGGTTACCCAACGACAGCACCAATTGGTATGCAATGCTTGGCGGTGGGGCATCTGGAGTTGGCGTTCATGTAGGTCAAATTTTTGACTCAGAATGTTGCTCTGGATGGCTTGGCCGTCAAGCAGACTCATGCTTGTGGACCCATTACAATAATCCGTACCTTTATCCATCAGCCGTGCAATGGCATTCAGTTATTGATCCACAGACTAACCAGCCTTATAAGCAATTAGTTGAATGGTTTGATATTGATTACCCTTGCGTAGCTTTACAGTACGTCTACGGCCCAGCGCCTGAACACCGCTGGGCTTTAGACAACCTACAATACGAATCCAACATTGAACGATTTGATTACGATGTAAATGGAAATTACATACAAATTGGTAATAATGCAGGCATTTCGATTCTAGGTGTTGTACCTATTTGGACAGTCATGCCACTAAAAACTGAACATTTTGAGGTTCTTAAAAAAGAAATTTGCAATCAAGAATTAGAAGAAAAAATGTTTAGTTTTGGCGAATGCTGGTGCAGTATTGATAGTGCACCGTGTTATGACGAATGTGAATCGGAAAAGGATTACAGGAACAAATGTAATTGCAGTTCGCAGCAAGACGCTCAACAAAGGATAGAAGACGCTTACGCTAGCCCACCAGTTATCGAAGAATTCTTATCCTCTACATCAACCAAAATCTGGACATTAGCACAAGACGCTTTTTACAGAGGTTGGAAAACCGTACACGACAACATAGAAAGCGATGGTAGCGAATGGGCTTACTTATTATGGCGACAGCAGTCTCCATTTTTGGATTCTCCTGGGCAAAGAACAACGGAGCAAAAAACCTTGACCGCCTCAACCAATTCGGGAACCTCTCTGGCATCCTCACTCGTGTCTTAACCGTATTTGATTCAATACGGCAAGTAGCGATTTGGTTTGCTGAAGGTCACATTGGTGCTGGACCATTAACCGTTCCAGTACCAGCAAAAGCAACTGCACCGCAGCCTGCACCGCAACAACGCCCAACACCACCAAGAATGTCAGAAAGCGATTTGTATCTTGGTGATCCTGTTGGTAAAGACTTAGGCTTACCGCCTAAGATGACTGCACCTGCAGTTACAATTCCTTAACAAGTGCACGCCTGATTTGCTTGAATCTCATGAAGGGCAAATGAACGTCAACCTGTTTGCCGTGCAGCTATAAGGTTGGCTGGCTATTTATTAAGGAAATCGCTAGATGGAAAAAGGTTAACAAACCTATACCTAGCCCCGAATAACATGCGTGTCGGGATGACAGTAAGTAATAGCATGGCATCTAGCAAAAAAGCCAATTGGGCACACCCTTCGGGGTGTGCCCAACTTGGTCTTTTTTTTATGCCCAAAAACAGGTTACTCAGATTCTGTTTTAGTCAATTCTTCTTGATGAACATCAATAGCAGTCTTTAAAAAAGCAATTGATTCATCAGAACCAGCAACAGCATCCTCATTACCAGCACGAACATGAATCGCACGATTCAATTCAGTCTGATAAATATCTGCAGCAAACTGTTGAATACGATTTTCAAGAATTGCTTTCTTTTGCTCCTGTGTTAGCAGGTTGTCGTAACTAGTGGCCATGTGTTTCTCCTATAGGTTAAATGGTCAAAAAAAGCCTATCATAAACTTAATAAAAATTAAGCCACATATTTAATAACAATAACGCCTTGATAACCGCTACCACCAGCAAAAGTTGAGCCGTTAGTAGTTGGTAACCCAGCACCGCCACCACCGCCACCGTAAGCAGTTGCGGCAGACCCAGCCGTTCCCGCCAGCGCCCCGTTTCCACCGCCACCAGTGCCGCCAGTTCCTGCGCTTCCGGCAGTGGAAGATGGCGAACCAGCACCACCACCGCCAGCATAGGTACCAAGATTAGTATTAGTTGTATCAGCCCAAGTTAGCGCAAGACCAGCACCGCCGTTTCTTACAGTACCCGCAGCACTAGCGCCACCACCACCTGCTCCAGAGCCAGATGTTGCTGTTGCTGTTCCACCTACGCTTGCGTAAGAAGCAGTACCTCCAGTTCCAGCAGAAGCTGTACCTGGTGAAAAAAGAGTTGTGCCTATAGAAGGTGCAAGATCATAGTAACCACCTGCGCCAGACCCACCATTCATTGAAGCGCCAAGAGATGAATCTGCAGTGCCACCGCCATTTGCGGTTATAGATCCAAAAATACTGTTACCGCCTTTTGCACCAGTACCGCCGCCAGCGCCTACTGTGTAAGAAATAGTTCCGCCAGGTGTAGCAGAATAGGAAGAGTGATAAACAATGCCACCAGCACCACCGCCAGCGCCTACAAATCTTTCAGCGGTAGAACTTGGTGTAGTTCTAAGGTATGCGTAACCTCCTCTTCCGCCGCCAGCAATAACATATACTTCAAGATTGCCAGAAAGAGTAGAAGGTACTGTCCATGTACCAGAACCAACAGTGCTTAGGACTGCATATTGAGTAGTTGTGGCTGGAATTGTATTAATTAATCGTCTAGACATTAAGCAAATGCCTTACCTGCAAGGAATCCATAAATGTTATCTGTAGAGCCAGAAGTTCTATTTATAACCAAAGTAACAATATCAACAGAGTTAGCGGCCGTTGATAAAGTAGGTGCAGTACCACCAGCCCATTTAGGAGTTACTGCAGATGCATTAACTTGCGTACCAGACCAAGTAATAGTCCTACTGCCAACGCCATCTTGCTTCAAAATAAGAGTAATTGTTGTAGATCCAGAGCTAGGAAGATTAGTAAATAAAAGCCCAGAAATGTTTGCTGCGCCAAAAGTTACTGTAAAGGTAGTTCCTGCGGAAGTATCTAATGTTAAAGTTGTATTGGTAGCTGGACCAGTTAATGCTGATATTGTTTCAATAAGTTTGCCAGTTAAAGTAGCGTTAGATCCAAAAGAAGTCAACGCCGAGCTTGTGCTAGCATCTGTTAGCAAAGTTGCTGAAGCTGGGATTGTTGTGCCACGAACCGATGTTACATTTGGAAGTGAAGTTGTCGATGTATAAACACCATTTGTTACAGTGCCGGCATTACCATCAATACTGACACCAGACAAAGAAAGACCTGTAGCCGATGCTCGGTTAATTGCAACTGCGGTAGTTCCAAGATTCATAGTTTGAGCTATAGGTGCATAAGTACTAGATGCCGTAGATGAGGTTAAATATGGGGATAGAGCTGAAGAAGTAATAAACCCTGAGTCATTAGTTAATGCAGATGTAGTGGTAGGGATAGTAGGAAAAGTTTGCCACGTCTTATCTCCACGCCAATACTGTGCTGTGGTCCCAGCAGTGATCTTAGGCTCATAAGTAGACGCAGCATTAGTCTGAGTTAGGTATTTACCGGTTAAATCTACAGCGCCAGTTAAAGCATCAACACTCGAAACGCCACTAACAATAGTTGTCCATTGAGTGTTATAGTTTGTACCATCAATCTTGACCAAAGCTTGACCTGTTGTACCACCAGTAGCTACACCAGGACCAGCAGGTCCCGTAGGGCCGGCTACAGTACTTGCAGCACCAGTGTCTCCTTTAGCCCCAGGTATGCCCTGCGGGCCCACAGAAGCCGTTTCAAGGCTTATTTGAGACGTTGTGACATTAAGAGACACATTGTTATCAACAACCGTCAAACTGACCGTATCTTTGCCTATTTCGACAATCTCACTCATCGAGTAACCTCAGCATTAACAGTCACAGAACCCCTAAGAAGCTTACGAACCTCACTACCTGTATAAAGTTCAATATCATAAACAGCCTGACCTGCCGGAATAGCAGCAGTCTGAGTCGCTGAAGCAGTAATAACAATAGTCCCAGCAGCACCACCCAAAGCAATACCGCCATTAGAAGTAGTCAAAGACAGCAAAGGCGTAGTATCTGTGTAATTAGTACGAACCATCATAGATGCCGTAAAACCAGTCAAATTAACCAAAGCATTGTTAATTTTGTACGTCAAACTAAGAGACCAAGTACCACCTTGATCAATAACAATAGGGTAAGGATGTGCATTAGCCATTAATTTGTACTCCAATTAATAATCATTATGAAAACGACCCAATACTTGTAGGAGATGCTGTGCCTGTAGTAACTGGATTAAATTTCATGTACGCTCCATCGCGTAGTGTGGTTCCCGTTGTTGTACCAGTAGAAGGGTTATAAAATACATTCCAAGTGCCCGCGGCATTTGTTCTTATAATGCCTTTTATGTAAATCTTAAAAGAATAAAAAGTACTAGTAGATAGTGCAGCTACAGACATAGTGCTGGTGCTGATATTTGTAGTATTAGAGTAATAACGCACTGCTCTTGTATTAGCGCTCATAGTTGTTTCGCTAGCAGAAGTAGAAACATAATCTGAAGTTATTGTATAACTACCAGAATAAAGCGTTAAACTATTTGTATGAGATGTATTTAACCTTGGCTGTAAACCTGCTGTTGTTGTAAATACTAAAGGCAAATAAATATCTATTTCGTAAGTAGTATTAGCCGCAAGATTAGCACCAACACCAAAATATTTAACTGCCGCATTAGTGCTAGTAACAACACCTGCTGTTTGTCCTGATTCTGTCATTGTAAAATCGCCATTGTTTGCGTAATACAAAGACCCAGTAATACCTGCAGCAGTGCCAGTTGTGTTCTGGTTCAAGGTTGGAATGTCTGAGGCAACAAGTGCGCGGAATGAGGCAGTGCCATCGGCTGCATTTGGTGCAGCGTATACAAACTTTTGAGTCTGAGTGCCAGACAAGTTACCAGCTGATCCAGTAGTATCTTGGTCTAACCTTGGAATGTCAGACGCCAACAAAGCTCTAAATGATGCAACACCATTTGAGGCATTTGGCGCAGCATAAACAAATTTTTGTGTTTGTGTACCCGAAATACCTACAGCAGTTCCGCTAATATTGCTACTTAAATACGCAATTGTAGATAAGCCAATACTTGATTGATACAAAAGCGATCCACTGGATGCCCACAAATCACCAGTAACAGGACTAGTGGGTGCAGTACCATTAATTACATTTAAACTGGCTGAAGAAGTAGTAGATGCTGGCAGTGTTACTTTTGAAGGAAAAGCATAACCGTTATTAACTGTACCATCTGTGTAACTAAGAAGGCTCCAAGTTTTTACGCCATCACCAATTTTAAATTTATTAGCAGTAGTGTCATACCCAATTTCACCTGTAGCCAAAACGGGATTGGCTGTAGACCATTCCGAAGAAGAACCACGCCGGACCTGTATCTTAGTTGCCACCTAAACTCCTCAAAACCATAATCATAGTCTACTAGAACACATTTCCGGCATCAATATATTGGAAATCATCATAAGTAGAAGTAGGCGCTCCACCGTAAACATTAGATAAAGCAGCGCTTGTAAATTGCCCAGAAGACCCAAAAGCAATAAACAAATCATTAGCATTAATTACATAATTATCAGAGTTAATGATAACAATAGGGCTATCCAAAGGAATCTTAAATAATAAATAGCCTTTATTTAAAGCATCAAAAACGCCAACATACTTAATAGTGCAAGACGTTAAACCAGTAAAAGTTAAAGTATTGGAATTAACCAAAGATGTAGCAGAAGAAGACCAAGTAATAAGTTGGCGTTTATAACCACCCGAAATAATCTCAGTAGCCGTAGGATCAACATTAGAAGGATAATCGTAATGTAACGACAAATAGCAAGTATCTGACTTAATCAAGTTAATAAAACGATTAAAAGTCTCGTTAGTAGCAATACCTAACATTACTGTCCCGTCGGTGGCTGATGATACAAACGGCCCAAGAAATAAACATCCTCAGTCCTAGGAATAAGTTTACCTTGCGAATCGCTCCACTCCTCATCGCAATAAAACATTACATAAGCAGCTACACGCGCAGCATCAGGCAATTTAGGATTAAAAGCCTCATACTGGCTAACATTAACAATCGAAGTACCCTTAAAATCAAAACTAAAAGGAGTTTCATCCCAAAACTTACCAGTAGGAACCGTAGCATCTTTACGTTCAGGGCTAGGCGAAGAAGCAGGCCAATACCCAGCTTTTTGATAATAAGTACCCCAAGCCGCAATAGGTGGACTTTTAGCCACCACATTAGGATCTTGAATAACAGTACCGTCTGGCCTATTATTTTCCCAAGCACCTTCAAAAAATGGATAATATTGACCAGGTTGATAAGACAAGCCAGTTACCGAGTCTTTTTTACCAACAACATACTTAGCCAAACCAACAAACTGCTTAGCATAAGTTGCCTCACCCTTTTTTAATGTCTTTGCTTCAGCCAACGTAATAGCAGATGTACTTATGTGAACAGTAAACGTTTTAGTGCCCACAACAGTATCAACAATATAATAAGTAGGAGTTAATAAGCCATCAATAGTTGGTGCTGGGTCAGGCATAACAATAACATTATCTCCAACCTTTAAGCCATGAGCACTAGGAGTAACAAACGTTAAAGTATACGCACCGCCAGAAGCAGTAGCAGTGCTGGTAACTAAAGCGTGATCTGTGATAGTTGTAGAAAAAGTATCAGCACCGCTAGCAGTTGGCAAAATAGGCATACCTGTTAGTACGTCAACGTTTTGATACCAAATAGATACATGGAACGGAACTTTATAAATAGACCCATCAGCTTTTAATGCCACAAACTGGGACGCAATAACCTGACCAGTAACAGCCAAATTAACCACAACAGGGTCAGACCAGTTAGCGTCAGCATTATTAATACTGGAAGGCCCATCAATTTTGGCATACATATTTTCATGCCCAGATTGGCTAGGTGGATATGCAGTAGTTAATTTAGTCCAAGGATAAGCAATATTATTAGGAATATTGCCATAAGTAACTGCATTGCTCCACATAGCGCCAGAGGCTTGTGGAACAAACCCAGAATAGACAGGCTTTTCATAAGTCCATGGAAACAGCAAATCTGGGATACTAGGCGCGTAGCGACCAACACCCAAAACACGATTAACAACCATAGAATCACGACCACGCTTACGAATCTCTTGAACAGTTAACTGGTCACGGAATTTAGAATCAAAAGTAATAGAAACAGTATTATCTTCAGAATATGAAGTTTCAGTAATATGAAAAACCATACCATTAGGGTCACCAAATAACCCCAATAATTGCAATGACATACCAGCAACAATTGTTTGTCGCGGTAAAAGAACACCATTAACTAAAGGGTCGGTTTTAAGCGTCAAAGTACCAGTAACACCTGGTTCGGTAAACATCTCTAAATGTTTTCTAGCCACAGCAGTAGCTTCATCAGTATCCAAGCCACTATAAAACTGCAAAGAAACCTCTTTAGCCATTTTGTTAGGATCCCAATTAACATTAGTATCTAAAGCAGGATAAACCTGTGGACGAGCTGCAAAAGGCTCATAATAAGTTGTAGAACCATCAGCAGATACTTTAATATTTGAATATGAATACCCAGACAAAGACTGGCCATTACCATACACAACATTTAGTCTTTGTGAATAATCTTGAGAAATAGAAACTTGAACGCCTGGCCACAATAAATCAACAACAAGTGTTTCATTTGCTGGTGCATGTAAACGCTCACGATGCTTAAAATAAGGTCTACGATCAGTACCAAGCAACACTGTAAAACTACCTCTTGTAGTTTGCATAGTTGAAAGTAAACCTTGAACGTAGGTAGTTAAAACAGGTTCAAAATTACCTGTAGAGCGTGTTAAAAGACCAGTCCATCGAGTCTTATCTTTAATATTTACTGGGCGATAAAAATTAGACAAATCTTTGTAATCAGAAACACTGTAAATGGTTTCCCACCAATCAAGTTGATTAAGCGTATCTGATAAAGGTTTAATATTTTTAAGGCGAATAGACGGATGTAACGTTGAATCAAATTGCCTAGCAATAGCGTTTTCGTAAGAAATAGGATGCGTTAAATACTCTGGCTTTGCCAAAAAGTTATCCATTTGGCGCATAGCACCATTACACGTAATAGTTAAAGTACCACCAGCATCATCTTCGCCAAACTCAAAAGCAAGAAAATACCCTTCCCACGTATACAACGGTTTACCGGCAGCCTCAAAATAAAGCCACTTATCCGTAGCTTTATCTGGCGTAACATTAATAACTTGCCAGTGGGTTTTATCTGCTACAGGATGAGGAGTATTAGTAGTGTGTGCGCGATTTAATATGCATTTATAATAAATCCCATTATCAATAACAATGTCACCAACAACAAAATCATCAAAGCGATTCCAAACACTGTAAACATAAGCATCAATGTTTGTTAAAGCCTTATAATTTAAGCCATTATAAATAACAAACTGATTAGTTAAATACGCTGTAGAAGGTTCCCAAACTGTCGCCGAAGAAGCATCAACCTGCGAAGACATCCACATAATGTCAACATTTGCTTCGGGAACACACCAATCTAAATCACCCGTACCCAAAGCATCAAAAACTGTAATGGCTGGAAAAGAGATAGTTGCTGTAGCTGGGCCAAAAGGATCTGTAGTTGAAAGACTAGAAACCATAGTGGCGCCACCACGAAAAACAGTTACGTCTTTTTTACTTTTATTACCACCAGTTTGCGGAACAGGGTCAACAATTACACGCCAATAACCAGATTCAGTTAAAGAAACAATATTTGCTTGAGGCCGTTTCATAAAGTAACTCCATAAATTCGATTAAGCAACAACATTCTGTCACTTAAATCCTCTTGAGATAATTGGTCGTAATACTGATTATGCTCTAAAACATACATGTTTGCACCTATATTTAAATCAGAAACAGGCGCACCACCTAAATAAAAATTAGCATCAAAAGGATGTTTGTAAGGCAAAGAAACTTTTTCATAATGCAATTGCGAATCCAACACAGCAAATTGCGCAACACCATCAGTAGCAGAAACACTAACCGCAATAATAATAGGCTTAAAAGAATTAAATCTAGAAGCATCAATACGAATTTCTGAAATAATAGTTCTACCCAAACAAAGCCTTAAAACACTATTTTTGTAATATTTTACATTTATTAAAGGGTCTTTAGATGTGTATTTAGTGCCACCAGCACCCATAACGGTATACCAAGTACTTTTAGTAGGCGGCTGTAAAAACACTACAGACATCATTGTAAAAAAAGTTGAACTATTGTTGCTACCTGGAACAAGTGGCTGGCTAGTAGTTACAAGATATTGCCCATTACTAAACTTAATTGTGTGCTCGTTGGTTTGAGTGTTTTGTATACCAGTGCCATTATTTATCTGTACATCATTAACCAAAGTTGGATTGTCAGCAGAAGCAACCAAAGCTCCTTGCGAACCGTTAGATTTCCACGGAAACCATTTTTTAATCTTTGTAACATTGTTAGTAACAGTTTTATCAAACTGCGCCAGAATAGGTATCCAACGATCATTAGCAAGTGTATTAACATCTGAATACTTAAAAACATTAACTAACTTAGTAGGAGCATTTAATGAAGCAGTAGAGTAAATGTTTACCCCAAAAGAACTAGCCGCAATAGGATAACCAGCAACAATAAAATAAGGGTCAGTTTCAAATTTTGCAGACTTTTGCATAATTAAATTAGGCTGAAAATAAATCTTAGGATGAACCGTAATTGAAGCGTCAGCATTTGTTACAGACAAAGACTCATCAGAAGGTAAAGCGCTATCGACAGAAAAAGTAGTATCAATACTCCAGTAAGTATCACTAATTGAACTTGCATTAGCGATATCTATCGATAAGCCATCGATACGAATAGTGTAAACAATAGTAGTGCTGGTAGTGCCAACGCTATGATCAACATAACCAAACATGTATTTGTTTGAATCATTAACAGACCGAATAGTTACATTATCGCCAACATTAATAGGCCCAATAACAGCATTAGGATAAGAGCCAAAAGTAAAATCGTAAGAACTTTTTACAGCAGGTTTTGCTGAAGAAAAATCATAATACGCAACCGCAACAACATAAGCCACATCAAACCAACTTTAGTCGAAGCGAATTAGACGGGATGTACACATTAGAATACGCTGAAATAGTAGACTCTGGTGACAAAACACCAATAGCAATAATGTTACCTGCAGCTAAACTGTCACAAAGAGCCCAACCAACTACGCGACCCCAATCGCCAGTAGGAGTAGGCCAAACAATGTCTTTAGTGTTATAAAATACACCAACAGATGAAGACCAGTTATCATAACCAGAATTGTAAGACTGGCGAACATAACTGTAAGCCGCCAAAGGTTCATTTAATTGTGATGCATCCGTTAAATTTTTGTCAGGCAAATCAGTCAACAAAGCTACATAAAAAGTACCAACACTAACAGAAGCATCAGGAGTAAGTAACGAAGCCAACATTAACTGGTCACCGTATAACGAAATATATCCCATTAAATTTCCTCAGTTATTGTTTCCACAGGATCACGCACAATTTGTGCGGTCACTAAAGCTAGTTTAGCGTGCAAAAACTCGTGAGTAACATTTACCGTATAGTCAGAAGCATAACAATTCCAGCCTTTAACAACATTACCAAGATTAATTTCCATATAAAAACGAATTTGAGAAACAGCATCAGTTAAAGACTTAACCGCAGACATAATCTCATAATGCGTAGTACCGCGAACATAAACCGCTAAAGTTTCCGTAACATTCTCGCGAAGAGCATTAATAGTGTATTTACCTTCAAGAAAAGAGTTAGTAACCTCATCACGCCTAAATTGCACAGCAGAATTTTCAAACGAACCTTTAGCAATACGATAAGTTTGCCCATCGTTAACTAGCAACCATTGCCCACTATAGTTAGTTGTTCCATCGATGTTATACATGTCGCTAGATAACGAAATACGAACATTAACATCAGTATTATTGCCACTATAAGGCGTTGTAACAAAATCGGGTCTAGAAAACATTAGTTACCTACCGGTGATAATAAACGCTGACGACGTTGCTGAGCATTAATCTTACGCATAAACTCATTAGGGTCATTAGCCTGAACAGTAATCTGACCATGAATTTGAGTCGAGTGATCATAGCTATGACTTGTAGTGTTAGTAGTATTTGTGGCAAATCTAGACATACGAGAGTTAACAGCATCAGAATTTCCTACATAACCACCTCGACTAAAATGAGGAATCCAATCATCCCACCAATTATGGGCTTTTGGCGCGGGACCAGCAGTCATAATTGGAACATTACTGCTCAAATCCTTATACTTTTCTGCTTTATCAGGATTACCATTTTTGTAATTTAAAAAATCTAAATAATGGTGATCTAAAGTGTAAGAACCCCAATCAGCCCAATACTTACCACCCTTAGAAATATCATAAGCAATTTTTGCATTTGTAAAAGGATCATATAAATCATTGTTAGAAGACAAATGATACTTCTTACGTCGCTCAGGACCCAGATTATGAATCATATTAATTTGCCATAGACCATAAGACAAATCACCAGTGCTATCCGTATTGTTTAAAAGATTTGTATACCCATGAGACTCCGCCATTGCAATTGCCCAAGCCATCATTGCTTCATGACCTTTAAAACCAGCCCTAGCAATCAGTTTCTTTAAACTATTCTTGCCAATAGGATTATTGTCATTATCCCACCAGTTTCCTACAGAGCCACCATCTTTAAACTTTTGCTCATTAAGATTGTGGAAAAAATCTACACCGTACTTATCGACAGTATCCGCTTTAATAACATACTCACCATCAGAAAGACGAGCAGGAATAGAATCAGAAGTCTTAGAACCAGGACCCTTAATATGTCCACCAGTAGCAGCTTTAACAAGATCAGAATCATCAACAGGTAAACCATTTAAGCGACCAAAAAATGGTTTACCAGAACCAGAAAAAACAACAGGTTCGGCTCGAACTTTTTTGTACGGAGCAGGAGCATCAATCATCATTCCGTGCCCAATATAAATACCAACGTGATCCATACCCGCTTGACTACGGTTATTGTTATAAAACACTAAATCCCCGGCAATAGCATCTTTTTGCATAATATGTTTGGTGTATTGATTATACAAAGTTGCTGCAGTTCCTGTACCTGCATTTATTCCAGCATGCTTTGCTGCAAACTCCACAAGACCAGAACAATCAAATCCGCCGATATCATCTAAATCATGACCGCCACCAAGGCGATAGTCTTGGCCAATTTCACTAAATACAGCATCAAGAAATTTTCCACGCTTAGTCTTGCCATTATCTTTAACAATTTTTTGATATTTACCGTTATTCATAGGATTACTTACTTGATAAACACCATCTTTATCCATAACCATCTGGCCTTTATAATCGCCAGCAGTTCCATTACCGCTTACACCAGTATTTTTTGGTAAACGATTAGTAATTTTACCCGGTGCACCCATAACACCGCTTGCACCACCACCGCCACCGCCACCACTACCACCAGTTAAACCAGCAGAACCGCTTCCACCAGAACCAGGAGCAGTTGGAGTATTTGGTGCTTTTCTAGGAGCAGATAAAAACCCATTAACTAAACTGAATTGCTCATTGCCAGTTAAACCTTTAAGTGATGTTTGTAAACCGTCTAAAATAGCTTGACCAGCAGCTTTAGCGGCTTTACCAGCAACATCAGGCATGCCAGAAAGTGCCTTAGCCAATTTGTTTGTTACACCACTGCCAGCAACCGAAATGTTTTCCCCAAAATTAAACAAATCGTTATAAGCACGCTTAGCCGCTTTTTCAAAATCCTCGCTCATATATTTCATTTGCAAATCAAAGTCTTCTTTAGCGCGTTTATAAGCCGTATTATTTGGGCTAGTCTCATGCTGACCGGATAAATCCATACGATTAGCGACTTCTTTATTAGCTTGATTAATTAAAGACACATTACGTGTCATATCATTAACAAGCTGATCCGTTTGCTGAGCATTAGCAGGATTCATCAAATCCATAGTACGAATAGCATCATCAGACAAACCAAGTTTTTTCAACTTAGTAACATTTTTCATTTGACGATTCAAAAGAGTACTTTGCTCTTTAAGATTAGTAATCAAAGCACCGGTCGAAGCAACACGCTGACCACCAACACGCTCATAAACATTATAAAAACTTTTAGCAAAATCTTGAGTACCACGCAAAATACTTTGATTAAACTTAAATTGAGTACGAGTAACATTGATAGCCATGTCCTCAGCACCCTTAGCCATCTCATGATTCAAATTAGCAATTTGCTTAGCAAAAGACATCATTTGAGAAACAGCCTGCTGACCAGTTGCTCTTTCTTGCCCCAAAACACTTTGCTGTTCTTGTGTAGCACCAGTAGGCAATACAGTGTTAGCAGCGGTAACACCTGTTTTAATATTTTGGTTAATATTTGAAAGACCGCTCTGACCAGCTTGCTCAACAGAACGAACAGAAGCAGTCATATTGTAGGCGTTAAGAATAGCTGAGGCCTGTGCACTACTTGCTGCAAGATTAGGATTTTTTAATTGCTGTAACAGTTCAGTAACAGCAGCCATGCCACTTTTTGTGCTATTTAAAGCAGTAGTAGAAATAGCTTGAGAAAAAGCATTTTGCGCACTAACATCATTTTGCGCAATAGAAGCATTAATAGCAAGTTTTACAACTTTATCTTTAATGGCATTAAACATTGTTGGATTACTAAAAATATCTAAAATAGTCATACTTTTTGACCATGCGTAATCCTCAGCAGCAAATAAGCCAGAACCAATATCTTGATTGGCTTTTTTAGAATACTTTTCTTCAGGCGAAACTATACGCTTACCTTTTTTATAAACAGGATTTTCAAAATCTCCACCGCCTTTAGCGATCAAAGTTTTGTAATATTTATAAAATTCGTTGTTTTTTACGCCTTCTAAACCACCTTGAGAATATTGAAAAAAGAACTTTAGTGGGTCGTTACCTTGCGCATTATTAAGAGTTCGCTGCATACCTAATGCATTGGTTACATTGCTTGTGTTATATTTTACTCCAAGCAATTCGCTAACAATTTTTAGTGCTTCCATACCTTGCGTAACAACGTAACCATTATTGCCAAGGCCACCATTTTTTACACCATATTCTCTAGCACCGCGCAAAACTTGTGCAGCCTGCTGCAAGGTAGCCATTTTTTGAGTACCGGAACCAAATTTTAAAAGAGTATTGTTAATATTTGTAGTAGCTTCTTGCCTAATTAACTGACCAATTGTTCCACCATACGCAGATTGTCGCCAAGTTGCTTCGTCAGTATGCCCCATTGAATCGCCAGCAGCCTGAAAAGCACTTTGATACAATCCAGAAGTTGAATTATTAACTTGCGACGGAGCAAAAGCTTTTATGCCAACTTGAGCAGTTAAATTAGTGTCTTTAGTTTTAGCAGTTAAATCTTGCATTAAACGACTAATAACTTCAGGGTTTGCTCTAGGTCCAGCCATTAAGCGTACATAAGCCGCTAAATCATTTGGATTTTTATTATCACCATCAATATTGATGTCTGCAGAAGTTTTGTAATTTGGTCGTAGTGCGTTTAAATTAACGTCTTGGCCTAAAGTAATTGCTTGCCTAACAGTTTTTGCAGACTTAGCGTAATAAGTTGCCCAGTCCATCGTACTATCAATACCAGTAGAAAGAGTACCGTTTTGAGTAGGCAAATTTGCTTTAGTTGCAAAATTATTATAAACAGAATAAGCATCGCCAAAACCAGTACCAGCCATACGCTCTGCGCTAATTTTTTGCGCATTTTTAACGAAACCAATAGCGGCCATAGTGGCCATAATCCCAAGCATTGGACCCATGCCCGAAAGCATGCTGCCTAAAGCGCCAAAACGAGCACCACCGCGAATAGTACCGCCTGCCTCATCAAGCCCAGTAATAGATCCTTGGCGCAAGTAAGCACCAGCATTCTTAAACGTAGCCTTACCTAACTCAGCAACACCTTTAGCAGTATATCCAGCAGCAGCACGAAACGCACCCAAACTTCCAGAAGTAGCTTTAATATCTTGATACATCATTTTGTTGGCAGCAGAAATTTCACGCCAACCGTATTGACCGCCAGGAACTCCGCCGGCTGGCATGGTTGATAAAGTGGCTGGGCGAATCACATTGTTAGCATCTTTACCATAATGTGCTTCCTGTTCAGCAGCAGACATCAATGGAAGATTGTTTTGTAAATGAAGTTTGTTATTAGCGCGAGCCATACCCGCATCAGTACGCATACGTGAATTACTAGGATCAGCATTGTAAAGATTAGCGTTAGCATTAACATACGCTTGTGATAACCACTTAGTGCTGCCCATTAAACGACTCATTCGGCTAACACGTTCGCCAGTCTCATCTTTACCACCAAACATAGTGCCAAAACCCTGACCCACACGCGCACCAGCAGTAGTTAAAGCATTAGGTCCAAAAGCCTCACCGTTTAAAGCCTGTGCTCGACCAGCAAAAAATTGTTGTCCAAAATTAGAATTCTTAAACATATTAAGACCAAGACGGCCCAATTGAATAACAGCAATACCTTTTAAAATAGTCCATAAAGTAGACAACACAGGAAGTAAAGGTCCAAGGCCTGCAAGAGCTGAAACAAGCCCGTGTACGCCACTAGCAATTCCATTAGAAACACCCAAAACGCTACCCAAAAATGACAAGAAAGGTTTACCTGCCTCAGCAGTAGTCTGCGACATAGTTTCTTGCATTTTAGTTAACTGGTCATTAACGCCACCCAAAGCAGTCTGTGCACCAGCATTAGCAGAACCATTATTATAAGCACTAGTAGCATCACCAACAATTTGACGCAAATCACCAGTCTTAGACAAAGCCTGCAAAGACTTAAAAGTATTAACACCATCAAGACCCAAATTATCAAGCGTAGTGACAGCCTGAGCGCCTTGTTTATTAATAGCACTAGTAAAGCGCAAAATCATTTCAGTAGGATCGCTCTTAAACAAATTGCCTAAAGAATCTGAAGACATGTTTAAGACTTTGGCATACTCACGAATTTCAGGTGAACCAGTACGAATAGACCGGTTCATATCCAAAAGGACCTTGTTAAATGCGTTAGCAGAACGATAACCATCTTCGCCAAGGCGAGACATAGCCGTAGACAAACCAAACACAGAAGCCTGACCAATGCCTACAACAGAAGCAATAGGTGCAATAGCTTTAGAAAAAGCCAAAACAGAAGAAGCCGAAGCGCCATATTTAGTAGTAACAGTGACTAAAGAATCACTAAAACCTTTAATCATATTAGTAGAATTACCAAACGAACGAGTCACCTGAAGCATGTCCTGGGTCATGCCAGAACCCCACTCGCCCGAAGCAGCTTGAAGTTTAATAAACTCAGTACCGAGTTTTTGAACCTGTTTAGTGGTCACAACACCAGAAGTTGCTAAAGCCTTAGTAGTTTCAATGGCTTTATCCATACCAATAGGAAATTGGCGAGCAAACTTCATAGTTACTTTGCCAAGATCATCAAACTGCTTACCGGCAATCTTAGCCATAGTATTAATGCCAGAAAGTTTTTGCTCATACGCTGCAGCCTGCTGAACAGCAATTTTATTAGCGCCAGTAAACATAGCCGTTGACTGAACAAGAGCCAACGAAATCTTATTAAGATTACCAAGTTTAGCAATGCCAATATCGTTAGCAGCACTAAACTGATTAGTCATAGCCAAAGCTTGACCAAGAGAAGACGTGTAAGGGCCTACATTGGCATTAAAATCAACTGTTACATCTTCATTAAACACAGTTAATCCTTTCGCTCAGGCCTCTTTACCTCTTTATTACGAGTAGCATCCGCAACATAAGAAGGTACTAATGTAATTGTAGAGCCTGGCAAGCGCTCATTCTCGTCCGTAGCACGATCCTTTATGTAACAACCCCAACATTGGTGAGTGATAGGTTCATAAGCATGCCTATCTTCTTCCCACTCCCAGCCAGCAGTTCCACACATTTGACACTTCTCACCAGACTCCAACAAATACGCTGCGAGTTTAGCGCGGTCATCCTCATTCCAATCAAGAAGCGTAGAATGAGGAAGCCCATGGTCTGAGCACCATGCGACTTCCATATAGAAAGTCGGGTCGTACCTCAGCCGACTTCGTTGAAAGGGACATCGAGGCCTTTAGAATTAACCTCAACACACCCAATAAACAATTCAGTCAACTCACCACGAGACCACTCGTTAGAAGTCCAAATTTGATTAGCTTGTTCTTCATTCAACTGCGGAGTAACAGAACAAGCAGAAATTAGAGCCGGCGCAAACGTTTCAACGTTATACGACGTACCTTCTTTCTTTTGTTCATTAGTTGGTGGATGAGCAGATAACAAATCGTCATAAGCCCTAGAGCCAATCGCCTTAATAGTTACCACAAAATCAGTAGTAGACGACTTGCCAGAAGGCACGTTAATAACAATTTCTTTAGTACGAGCAGGTTTCTTGAGTAGATCTTCAAGAGTAGCAATTTTACGAGCCATGATATATTTCCTTCGTTCGGTCTGTTTAAGCTTTCGCTTATTACGAGGTGTAGATGCGGACATGTATAAAGTATAGGCGAAGGAGAAAAGAGAGGAAAACTCCTCCGCCTATACTAAATTAGTTTAACCGTGAACGGCTGCTACAGAAACGACGTTGCTGTAAGTACCAGGACCGTTAGCGTTACGCGCTGCTACACGGAAGTACAAGGTCTTTGAAGTACCCTGTGAAGTCGTGATAGCAATGTTAGCGCTAGTTACTGGAGTAGTTGGTGTAGTGTTCAAAGCTTGGAAGTTTGAATCAGCATATGATGAACCAGTTGCAGAAGCGATTGAAGTCGCAGTCAACTGAGTAATCGTTGTAAACGTACCAGTCGCTGAAGTTGAAACCTGCACAATGTAAGGTGTAGCAGCTTCAGTAGCACCACCAGTTAGAGTACCGGTGTAAGCAGGTGTATCCCAGTCAAGGTTAATCGAAGCCACAGAAGCAGATGCAGTCTGAGTCAAGCGAGTAGCCACAAGGTTAACAACAGCAGATGGAACAGCACTAGCACTAGCAATAACGTTTGCACCTTCAGCTGGTTCCTGTGGAACAGCACCAGTGATTGTGAAAGTCTGAACAGTGTTAGATGTAACAGGACCCGCAGTACGAGCAGTTACAACTACAGGCCAAATTTCAACAATGTTACCTGCTGCAGGTGACTGGTTAGTACCCTGAGTAATACTGCCTGGATCATTGAAACGCGAGATTACAAAGTAACCTTTTTGACCGCGTGGAAGTTTAGTCCAAGCAAAGTCAACAGCGTTAGCGCCAGTACCG
>Ga0209084_1000028_pt1 | contig 138783 bp, 122 predicted proteins | sample C_130820_MF_Meta_FD_187309 | JGI IMG/M metagenome (GOLD analysis project Ga0209084, IMG submission 187309) | Freshwater microbial communities from Lake Croche, Canada to study carbon cycling - C_130820_MF_MetaG (SPAdes) (version 2) | ecosystem: Environmental > Aquatic > Freshwater > Lake... | reverse complement strand
TGTCACCCTGAGCCCCCGTGGCGCCCGTATCACCTTGGGCACCTGTAGCGCCCGTGTCACCCTGAGCCCCTGTGGCACCTGTGTCACCCTGGGCTCCTGTGGCTCCTGTGCCCCCTTGGGCTCCTGTGGCACCTGTGTCACCTTGAGCCCCTGTGGCGCCCGTATCACCTTGGGCACCTGTAGCGCCCGTGTCACCCTGAGCCCCTGTGGCACCTGTGTCACCCTGGGCTCCTGTGTTCCCTTGAGCCCCTGTAGCTCCTGTATCACCCTGAGCTCCTGTGACTCCTGTGTCACCCTGGGCTCCTGTGGCTCCTGTGTCACCCTGGGCTCCTGTGGCACCCGTGTCACCCTGAGAGCCAGTAGCACCCGTGTCACCCTGAGAGCCTGTAGCACCCGTGTCACCCTGAGAGCCAGTAGCACCCGTGTCACCCTGGGATCCAGTAGCACCCGTGTCACCCTGGAATCCAGTAGCACCCGTATCGCCTTGAGAACCAGTTGCACCCGTTGCTCCATTGGCAATCCAAGAAAAGGCCAATACATCGCCGTTCGTAAAGGAACCTGCCCCCTGTACATACGACACTGTAAATCCATAAAATGTCCCTCCGTTGCGAAATGTATCAGTAACTCGATAAATACCAACCGTGGAGTGTGTCTGAATTTGGAGATAGACGGGGTTGTTGTTCTGGATCATTAAATTTAGCCAAGTCGTATAGTCATTGCCGGCTTGATTTGTAAGACTTATAGCGAACCATTCAATATTAGTAATCGTTCCTGTGGTAGTGCCGCCATTCGGGTCACCGCTACCAGAATTAAAATTGCCAGTCCCTGGATTATTCCCATAACTTCCAGCTGCGCCTGAATTATATGCCCATTCGGAGATTATAGCACTCGAATATCCTTGAGAACCCGTGGCTCCTGTTTCCCCTTGGACGCCAGTGGCACCTGTCTCTCCTTGTGCACCTGTGTTGCCCGTGGCTCCTGTCTCACCTGCTGCACCAGTGTCACCTTGGGCGCCCGTGGCTCCTGTCTCTCCTTGTACCCCTGTGGCTCCTGTATTACCTTGTAAGCCAGTGGCTCCTGTCTCTCCTTGTAAGCCCGTGGCTCCTGTCTCTCCTTGTGATCCTGTGGCTCCTGTATTACCTTGTAAGCCAGTGGCTCCTGTCTCTCCCTGTAAGCCCGTGGCTCCTGTATCGCCTTGGGCTCCTGTAGATCCTGTGTCACCTTGGACACCTGTGGCTCCTGTACTAGTTGTGTCACCAGCTCTACCTTGGGGACCCGTGTAGCCAGTTGCTCCTGTATCACCAATGTCACCTTGTGCTCCCGTATCACCTTGCATTCCAGTGCATCCAGTGGATCCTGTCTCACCCTGTGATCCAGTAGCTCCTGTACTCGTTGTATCACCAGCTCTACCTTGGGGCCCCGTGTCGCCCTGTGATCCAGTGGTTCCTGTGGTTCCTGTGTCACCTTGTACTCCCGTGTATCCAGTGGCTCCCGTGTCACCCTGTGATCCAGTGGCTCCTGTACTGGTTGTATCACCCGGTCTACCCTGGGGACCCGTTGATCCAGTATCACCTTGTAGTCCAGTGACTCCTGTTTCACCTTGTGTTCCAGTGGCTCCAGTATACCCCTGTAGGCCAGTCGCACCAGTGTCGCCCTGCATGCCCGTATACCCTGTATAGCCCGTGGCTCCACGGAGACCTCCATAGGGCAACAAATTCCATCGTGTAACACCGTCGCCGATCTTGTAGAGATTCGTGCCCGTTTCCAAGGCCATCTCGCCATTTGCCAGAATGGGATTGCCTGCTGCTAACCATTCGGCGGCAGTTCCCCGCCGCAACTGGAGCTGAATAAACGGCATGTTTTCTATTAGTTAGAGGAAAATTAAAGGGATTTTTCACATTACTTATTCTTCAGAACAAGTAATGCGATACCACTAAGCGGTATGTATAGTGTGTGTAACTAGGATCATTGATTAGAACGGTAGAATAGGAGGCAATTGCATCGATTGCGTTCCCTGAATCGGCCAACCAGATCCGTCCTGACTTCCTTCAAAAAGAACTGAGAGATGTATTCGCCCCCTGTGTCTCATTTACTTACCGGTACTTTTTCTATTTGAACTGTTAAAGACTAATATAACCGTAATTGACTACTTGGGAAGTAACACTGTTGTTGGTGATACCAAATGTAAACCTATTTGTAGGTTGAGTACCAGCCGTAGCAGTGCTAATGTTATTAACAGTTCCGACAATCTGGGTAGGTATCGCTGTAAGTACTAGGGCATTGCCAGCTGCATAATACCAACCATAACTACTACCGACCACAGGTACATTATCATTTGTAATAACCACTGTCGCGGTGTATGTGACAATGCCACTAGGAATGTTTCCATTCACCCACAATGAGTAAGTCCCATTTAATGGTACTGTAAAACTTACTGTATTCGCTCCTGTTGCTAATGACCAACTACCAGTTGTTCTAGATGATCCAATAGAACCTGTAGGTCCAGTAACTGTAGATGCTGCACCCGTAGGGCCAGTAGCGCCTGTACCCGTGACCCCTGTGGCTCCTGTAAATCCTGTGCCACTAGAACCAGCTTCTCCTGTGGCTCCTGTAAATCCTGTGCCACTGGAACCCGCTTGTCCTGTGGCTCCCGTAAATCCTGTGGCTCCCGTAAAGCCTGTGCCACTCGAACCCGCTTGCCCTGTGGCTCCTGTATAGCCTGTGCCACTGGAACCCGCTTGCCCTGTGGCTCCCGTGGCTCCTATGTTCCCTGTTTGGCCGAATCCATTAACCGTGTAGATATTGCCATTTCCATCCGCCTTTATTGCACCATTGCCGATATAGATTGTTCCTGTATTGACGTAGAGGTGACGAAAAGGTGCGCCTGTGGAACCGAGGTCGTACGCGTTTGGAGTGTCAGGGATGAGGCTCTGCGTAATTATGCCACTGAAGGAGCCTATGGGTCCCGTGGATCCCGTCTCACCCTGTGCTCCCGTCAATCCAGTGTGTCCTGTATACCCAGTGGATCCCGTCTCACCCTGTGCTCCCGTCAATCCAGTGTGTCCTGTATCACCCTGTGATCCAGTGGCTCCTGTACTGGTTGTGTCACCCGGTCTACCTTGGGGTCCCGTTGATCCAGTGTACCCAGTGGTTCCTGTGTCACCTTGTGTTCCCGTATCACCTTGCACTCCAGTGTATCCCGTTAATCCAGTATACCCTGTGTCACCCTGTGATCCAGTGGCTCCTGTATTGGTTGTGTCACCCGGTCTACCTTGGGGACCCGTTGATCCAGTGTACCCAGTGGTTCCTGTGAAACCGGTGGATCCTTTAAGTCCTCCGTAGGGCAGATCGACCCATGCATCGGAACCATCGCCGATCTTAAACAGCCCTGTATCCGTCTCATATCCCATCTCACCAATCGCGAGTGTCGGATTTGCTTGTGTCCATATTGTGCCTGTGCCATGTCTCAGCTGAAGTGTAATAATGGTACCGTTGTACTGGCCGTTATTATCATAGGTGCCAATATCATAGGGACCTCCGCAATTAAAGGCGGGGCCATTCGAATAGATGGAGCTAGGGACACCGCCGTTAAAGATATAGGGACTGATGGCGCCCTGGAGGCCTGTAGATCCTGTATCACCGATTGAGCCAGTAGCACCTGTTTCTCCTGTGTTTCCCTGTATGCCTGTGGCACCTGTAGTTCCTGTGGCACCTGTTTCTCCTGCTGCACCTGTTTCTCCTGTGGCACCTGTTTCTCCTGTGTTTCCCTGCATACCTGTGGCACCTGTTTCTCCTGCTGCGCCTGTTTCTCCTGTGTTTCCCTGTATGCCTGTGGCACCTGTTTCTCCTGTGGCACCTGTTTCTCCTGCTGCGCCTGTTTCTCCTGTGTTTCCCTGTATGCCTGTGGCACCTGTTTCTCCTGCTGCACCTGTGGCACCTGTCTCTCCCTGTTGGCCAGTGACTCCCGTGGCGCCTGTAGTTCCTGTTGTTCCTGTTGATCCTGTTGTTCCTGTGGCACCTTGGGGACCCGATAGGATCACATTCGTATTCGTTAACCACGACACAGAGGTTAATAGATTCGTTGTCACCCAAGAGACAATAAATCCCGATGGATCTAATGCTGTAACGGTTACATATCCTGGATTTGTTATGATTCCTGGAGTTCCTGGAGTTCCTTGGAGTGTCCATTGCCCTGGATTGAATTGGGGTGCCGTGGCCGTATTGGAGTTAATCGAGCCAATCCACTTATAAAAACTCCCGTTCGAAGTAACGACTGCAATGTATTGACCTGCGGAGGTATAGATTGAATTAACATTCCATGGCAACACATGATACCAATTACCACTATCTCCTGCTGGACTATACCCTGAATTTGTGCCGTTCGTCCCTTGGAAATTATAATATCCACCCATATCCGTCACAATATCTTCTTGTTGGTACACCGTTGGAACAGGACTCCAGCCTGAGACATCCGGTAGAATTCCTGGTAGAACCGCCCTATCCACATACAACTGAGCACCAATAGATACATAGTGCGCTTGTCCTGATAAATCAACTTGCATCAATTGTGTTCCAGTGATATCCACTTCGCCAGATACACCAGGTGAAAAGATGACATAGGAACCATTAGCTCCCGTTTGACCCGTTGATCCAGTTGATCCTGTTGTTCCTGTTTGACCTGTTGATCCTGTTGATCCTGTTGTTCCTGTTGATCCTGTTTCTCCAGTAGTTCCAGTTGATCCTGTGACTCCTGTTTGCCCTGTGCTTCCTGTAACTCCTGTGGATCCAGTGACTCCTGTAACTCCTGTGGATCCAGTGACTCCTGTATCACCAGTGGCTCCTGTGGATCCTGTTTGCCCTGTAGAGCCAGCGGGACCCGCTAATATCACTTCTGTCGCAGTTGACCATATGACAGGACTATAGAGATTCGATGCACTTGCCCTAACAATAAAGCCAGTTGGATCAACGCTTATAACGGTTACATACCCTGAAATGGTATTGCCTCCCAGAACAAGAGACCAGGGACTGGTAGGAGGCGTTGGAGTGGGAATGGTTCCATTTGCGCCCCTCCAGACATAATAAGAACCACCGTATTCGGCAACCGTTAGAGACGAATAGCTGAGATCGACTGCCCATGGAAGTACAATACTCCAACGAATAGGGTCTATGTGCGGTGCACTTCCTGAGTTAGAAGGTCCCGGTTCCAGAAAACTGTAATAGTTGCCTACATCCGATACAATATTCGTCTGGACATATCGTCCAGGTCCCGTCTGCCAGGGAAATATCACCACAGAGGTGTTCTTGACATAGAGTTGGGCACCCCCTGATACATACTGTGCCTGCCCTGTAAGATCGGCTTCTAACAATTGTGTACTTGTAGATGTCACGGAACTGGAATTAAGAGGGTTGAATATGACATAGGATCCTGCCTGGCCAGTAGATCCCTGTTGGCCAGTAGATCCTGTACTTCCTGTAGATCCAGTGAATCCTGTGCTTCCTGTTGAGCCTGTTACTCCTGTGACTCCTGTGTAACCTGTAGATCCAGTGGATCCAGTTACTCCCGTGAATCCAGTGCTTCCTGTAACTCCCGTAGATCCTGTGGCTCCTGTTCGTCCCGTAGCACCATTCAAGCTCACGCCTGACCCCCATGTACTCGAAAAGGGAGAATTCGTACTGTAGACATTTCCAATATTGGATGCAACAAGTCCATTCGGACTGGAATCCGTCAAAAAGGTGGTCGGTGATGTAGTGAGCAAGAGCAGGGCGGTCGACGGAAGGACGGAAAGGGGTTGGGTGGCCACTGTGTAGGACGCGCCCGAGTACAGAGCCGCATTCAAAGAGACACGGAAGTTGGTGATCTGGCCATAGAACGGCGTACCATTTCCGTTACTCGGTGCACCAATTGTAAAATTATCGGTCGAATTTTGAATATTCAGTGCACCAATAGTCTGTGTAACAATCCGTGTACCATTCATGTATAAGGAGAGGTTGTTGCCGCTGTCGCGCACGAGAGCAAAGCTCGTCCATGTAGTATAGACTTGCGTATAGTTTGCAATCAATTGTGTGGGAGCTAAGGGGAAATTAACATTGATGTAGATTTGAGTATTTGTACTCCCGTTCCATCCCTCGAACCCCATGGAGAGTGATTCATTTGGATTACTACCCAACGAAAAGATACGCGTCCCCGAGTTCGTGTAGTCGCCGCTCAAATAGTACCAGCCTTCGATGGTAAAGGGCTGCGTGCCGAAGGTCAGCGCATTCAGTGGATAATAGACGCGGTGTAAGTTTGTACCACTCTGACCACTTGAACCAAAGTCAATGGATCCAATGCCGTCATTGAGCTTGGGACCATACAGGGTCACACCTGAAAGATCGAAATAGTAGTCACCGATCTTGCCAACGGTGGAGCTGGGACCCGTGGAACCAGATAGAATCAAGGTGCCTGTGGCTCCTTGAAGGCCTTGACTGCCTGTAGATCCTGTGACCCCTGTCTGACCTGTGACTCCTTGACTGCCTGTCTGACCTGTAGATCCTGTCTGGCCTGTAGATCCTGTCTGGCCTGTAGATCCTGTCTGGCCTGTGGCTCCTGTCTGGCCTGTGGCTCCTTGACTACCTGTCTGGCCTGTAGATCCTGTCTGGCCTGTGGCTCCTTGACTACCTGTCTGGCCTGTAAATCCTGTGTAGCCAGTAGATCCTGTATAACCAGTACCCCCTCCTCCTGACCCAGGGGGCTGCTGAAAGATGAAGCGAGCAAGAACCGAATCGACCCATACAGAATTTAAAATATCATTGGCCTGTGTTAAGACGGAAAGGGATGCTTGGCTTAATTCGAAGACATAGCCGTTCTGATTGTAGATAGGGCTTCCAGTTCCCGCTGGATCCATGCTGGCATTGAACCCACTCACATCTTCCAGAATCACAGTACAGATATATTGACTACTCGGTGTTACACTTGCAATTCGAAAGGCATATCCATCGGGGCCATTAAACGCCCACATGCCTGTCACAATGGTCGTACAGTCATACTGACCACCGTTATACCCCTGAGGCCCATTCGGAAGTGTAAAGGTCGCATTAAACAGATTGGACGATCCAATCTGGGACACCGAATTGAAGGTGACCTCCAAACAGAGCGGAGGGGTCAACGGCATAATTCTGTTAATACGATCTAGTATAAATTACTGTTAAAACTCGAATAACACCCTGGCCAGGGTGTTATTCGAGTTTTAACGATAATTAGATTCCTAACGATAATCCGTACCTCTTAGTTCATAACTTGAAAAAGAATATAGAGTGCATATCCAGCGCCACTATTATCATTGGTGCCTGGAAACAAGCCACTTGTTATATTGGAAACACTGAGCGTTGCCAGATTTGCAGACACTGTGATATAGCCAAAGGAGCTCGGCGCACCAAACTGTCGCTGAACATCTACATAGCCCACTGTTCCGTTATAAATATACCCCGTAATATTAAAAATAGGGAGTTGATTTGTCGCTGCATAATGGGAATCGAGCGTAATTTGAAAGGAACTACTTGCATTTAGAGGGGCTGCGCCCGGCCCCGCATAGACACCAAAGGAAGCGGGAAGGGTGGAGACAACGGAGGCTTGGGTAAAATTAAAATTGCTAGAGGCTGTTTTAATACTTAGGACACCCGTCTGACTTCCAAAAGGCCCCGTGGAGCCAGTGGGACCCGTTGCACCCGTTAGACCCGTAGGCCCCGTAACTCCTGTGGAGCCCTGAGAGCCAGTGGGACCTGTCGATCCTGTAGATCCCGTTGACCCCGTGACCCCTGTTGGGCCCGTGGCTCCTGTAGCGCCAATTGCACCTGTGGCACCTGTATCTCCTTTTGATCCTGGAGATCCCTGCGTTCCTGTAGGCCCCGTAGACCCTGTCGATCCGGTCGCTCCCGTTCCACCTATTGAGCCCTGGGCGCCTGTAACACCGGCCGATCCTGCCGACCCCGTTGGGCCTGTAAATCCTGTGGCGCCCGTAGATCCCGAGCCGCCCGTGCCAATCCCTGTGGGGCCCTGAGGCCCCTGAGCTCCCTGAGCTCCTTGGGGGCCGGTTGCCCCCCCTCCACCGCCGCATCCATCTCCGCAGCCATTTCCGCAATTGCACATGATGGCCTCTATTACTTTTCCATCGGGTTTTAAATCGTAGCGTTAAGAATATAATTACGCCCCAGCCGTAGGAGGGGCGTAATTATATTCTTTACACTAGTGCTTAGTATAAATGTACGCCCCCTACAATTTGTAGGGGGCGTAATTTATACTAAGCGGTACCGTTTAGTTCAGAATCTGCACATAGAGATAGAGAGCGTATCCGTAGGGATCATTGTCAGTCGCAGGAAATGAGTTCAGAGGACTCTGATTGGTTATACCCTGGATTGTCATTGTGAAAGGAGATCCTGAAAGCGTTATTTGAGCAGCCGCCCCTGTAGTCGGAATACCGAATTGCTGTTGCACATTTATATATTTATAGACAATGCCGTTGTATTGATATACATACCCTGTAAAAAATAGCAGTGGTAAATGGGTACTTGTATACGAGGCTGTTAACTGAATGCTGCAAGAACTTGAATCATCCGATCCTGAAAGAAGGGTTCCAAATGCAGAGGGAAGCGTGGAGGTTGCTGAAGCAAAATTAAAGTTTTGATGTGTTCCGATCGGAACACGAATAGAACCAAAAAGGCCGCCTGTAGGCACAACCCCCGTTGTTCCTATTGAACCTATTGCCGCAGACCCATAGACTCCCTGAAGTCCCTGAATGCCTGTGGGACCCCTGACGCCTGTAGCGCCTCTTGATCCTGCAATTCCTGGCGCGCCAGGAATTGTTCCTGGAGCGCCCGATGACCCCTGAGTTCCAGGATCCCCCGTCACCCTTGTTCCAGTGGGCCCTACAGATCCTATGGAACCCAGGGAACCTGTAGATCCATCGGAACCCTGGAACCCTTGTATTCCTGTGGGCCCTGCACTTCCCGTGGAGCCATTGGGCCCTGAAGTCCCCGTGGGCCCCGTGGATCCCAGCCCCCCTATTCCGATAGGGCCCTGAATGCCGGTTGGCCCCGTGATTCCCGTGGGCCCTGTGGGGCCAGCAGATTGAGTTGGACAGGGGGCTTTACAATATCCCAGCTGTAACATAGCCGCCGTATACGCTCGCGTATCACTTGTTAGTCGTTGTAGAATTTTAAGGCGCGTTAAGGCACCTGCGTCCATCCCTGTTTTATAGACATATTTAATTAGCCTATGAAGAGGATGAATAATTATTATTCCCTATACAGACTACGGTGGTACTGATAGGGGTTGGAATGAGTGTCGATGAATGAACGCCTGTATCGTAGGGATAGAGGAGTCTGTGTCCCGCTCCTGTCGTATTTCGTGCCACAAAGGTAAACGTCATACCAGGAATTTGGGAATAGGGCAGAGAAGTTACAAGATTTACAGACATATCGATCAAGGCAGCTGATCCGTCTATAATATACATAGTGGGTTGGATCGGCATATTCAGATTGATCAGATTGTGTGAGAGATCCCAGTATCCAGGAGCGGTTGCAACAAGCCCATTATTATAGGGCACTGACTGATAGGTGATGCGTTCTACATCGATATGATAATTGAGATTTCCAACGATTCGTGCTGCACCTGAAACATCGAGTGCACCTGAAATATCCAAGTTGTTTCTTATAGCAACACTGCCCGAAACATCCAAGTTGTTTCTTACATGAATGTTGCCTGACACGTCCAAGTTGTTGTAGAGGCTTACATTCCCATGTAAAAGGCTTGTCCCTGACACATCCAAGTTGTTAGATAGGGTCACATTCCCATGTAAAAGGCTTGTTCCTGACACATCCAAGTTGTTGTGAAGGCTCGCAGCCCCTTTTAAAAGGCTTGTTCCTGACACATCCAAGTTGTTGTAGAGGCTTACATTCCCGTGTAGAATGCTTGTTCCTGACACGTCCAAGTTGTTGTGAAGGCTCGCAGCCCCTTTTAAAAGGCTTGTTCCAACAACATTCAAGTTGTTATTTAGAGTCACATTCCCGCGTAGAATACTTGTTCCTGACACATCCAAATTGTTGGATAGAGTCACATTCCCATATAAAAGACTTGTTCCTGACACATCCAAGTTATTAAACAAATTCACATTGCCTTCTAGAATACTTGTTCCTTGTACATCTAAAGTACTGGTCATAGTCACAGCACCCTGCATTTCACTCGTGTTATGGAGCGTTGTAATACCATATACATCGAGTGTTCCATTCAGCGTAGAGGCGCCCGAGACGACTAAACTTGTATTTGTTGCGGCACCACCCGAGGATCCGCCCGCAGGCGTAAAGGTTCCTTGTACAGTTAAGTCACCTGTAAATATCGATGTAACACCTGATCCGTCCACTCTCAATAGGGATGGATCAATAGCAGACCCAATTGTCACATCTCCATGAAGCCCTGACGTACCATTTACATAGAGAGAAACGGCCGGCAAACCAAATGAACTCGGATGTCCTACAATTAATTTTTTATTAATAAACATATCCGTTCCCGTTTCAAAGGTTCCTTTCACATAGAGGGAGTTTGGAAATGAGGATAGGGAAGAGGGAATTGGCGCGCCAATTCCTACATTTGCACCAAAGAACGTATTGCCACTAATATCGGCTGTACCGGCCGCTCTAAAATTACTTGTCATAACTGTATTTGATACATTGACTGTTCCAAGAACATCCAACGCATAACTACTGGATGCCTTACCAATTCCCACATTCCCTGTCAACTGAGAGGTGGTGTTTACAAGAAGGCTTGATCCAATATTGGCATCTAGAACTGTCTCTAGCCGATTCCCTTTCAGAAGAGCACTTGCTGTTATATTCGAACTGTTTATGTTCGTCAAGCAGTCGACATCCTGTTCAAAGAAGGATTTCCCTGATACATCAAAGACGTACCCCGATGCGACAGTTGTTCCTATTCCAAGTCTGGATACTTTTACAGCACTGATATCTACTGCGCCGCTTATATTCACATCTCCTGCAATTGTTAAGGCATAGTTGGTGTTTGCAGCGGCGCCAATGCCTACACTTCCATAGACATCCATTGTATATCCGGGTTGCTGATTCGTATTAAAGGTCACATTCGAACTAGTGAATACAGTATCTCCAAGATTGCCATTGGGGAAGGCAATCGTAAATGTGGGCGTATTCACGCCTTCGATGGATGCCTTGGCAGTTACTGCCGAGGTGGGATCATAGATCTCATAGGGATAGATGGACTGCCCTTGAAACTGAAAGGTGCTGTTGGGCAAAAGGGCGGGCGGCAATCCCCCTGTATTCATATTTCCGGCCACCTGAATCGTTTTTCCTGTCGTGGCCGGCTGAATTACATTGACACTGATAGTGGTTGTGAATGCATTTCCTCGTACCTGATTTGGCGAAAGGGGCATCACCGTAAACGGATTAATATTGTTGGACATGAGCACATCGTCCGTGCCGCTCAATGCCCCTGTCACTCCCACCTGTTTCACCTCTTTTTTAATGCCCTTCTGTTTATCTGTTTCTATTTCAACTCTGCCATTTCGCTCAGAGTCCATTATACTTACTGGTAATTCACAAATGAAACACAGCCCTTAAGCGCAATGCGCGGATTCTATGCTGCACTATCTCCGCGCCACTAATAGTCTGCATGTCTGCCACACCGGTCTATTATAGACCGTTTGTAGATGAACCGGTAGATAATTCGGATACGGACAGTGACAGTGATGAGTCCTCCAATGGATTCAATGACAATTCGGTTCGAGGACTTGATGATCCACGGTATGCCATTGTTCGGGCGGCGGGGCCCTCCCTCGACACCCCTGTGCAGCAGCTCTTCTATCAATCCTTTAAAAAACCCATGGGATACGACTATACTGCAACGGACGGCGCTGCCAACAGTTTAATGAATTTCTATCCATCCTCTCCGCCCACGCAGACCGTACAAACGACACTTCTCAGTATTAGCAGTACAAATCGCGATTCAAGAGTCTACCCCCTCTCTACCTATTTTTCCTTGAAAACGCCCCGTGTCTATAAGAATATTGTACAGATACAGTTTGTCCAGATCAATTTTCCCTACTTTCTCAATTCACTTACGGATATGTCAGGTATTAATAGCGAAGTTGCAGAGTACGCCTCCGCTCAGAGCGGATTTAATTTTAACGATTGCTATGCCTGTCTGGGAAATACAAAGCACCTTTTGAGTGGTGCGGTGGGATCTCTGCGGGGCGGCAGTTTCTCCGAACAGGGGCGCACAAATCCCACCGCCCCTTCGAAGCCGCTCCTTCACACCTTTCAGTTGTCAGGCGGCACGTACGACAAATCGGATCTTGCCAATGCCATGAATCAACAGCTCAATACAACGCCCCCCTTTAATCTCATCACCTATGCTGAACATCGACAGCTCTTCCAAACCACGAAACAGATCGATCATCTCTTTAATGATCCTGGAATCTATTACTATAGCCCTCCGACACGATCCTTTCTGAATCGTGCAAATAAGGGTCAGGTGGTACAGGACTATCTGCCTTCGGCCGCCACTACAAGCGGTATTCCTACCGAACGCGAGACCTTTGTGGCCTATTTCTTCCCCGTTCTTCGCGCAGCTCTCTATACGGACTATGATGCCAAATTCCTTGATCTAACGGGCACGTCTCTACCAGAACTCCAGCAGCGCGCCCTTACCAGTTTCGAGGGGCTGAACAGTGATTACTATTACCAAGTGCTCTATACAAATGTCTCGCTGCTTCAGCAGTTGAGGCGCGTAAACACCTTCGAATATGCGCCCATCAACACCTATCAGTGGTCTTATAATCCATCCAAACACTCTATTTCTGTTGTGCATACCGATCTGCATCCCACGATTCAAAAGGATATTCGGGCGGCGAGTAATCGCCATTTTCAACAAGCCTTGCAAGCGCGAGGCTATACGCTCAATCAGTATAGCCAATTGCAGACTCAGCAGAATGCAAAGATTCTTACTGTGAATACGTTGGCGGATCAGGTGAACCGAGCCCTTGTTGAAGTGGGCGTTCCGTATAATACCTATTCAGCCGCTACGCTTGCGAATCCCCAAACAGTGATTCAGACGCAGCCCAAACGGGAGCTAACACCGGGTCAAACGACGAATAGTGATGAGAGTCTCTTTGCGCTGACGCGGGAACCCATTTCTTTAAGTACTCCTTCTGTGCGCTCCTTCCCCGCCACCTTTGGCTCCATCACGCTGGAGCAGCTCGCCTTCGATACCTCCTGTGCTGCCACGTCCACACGAAGTTTCACGCAGCCCTATGCCGCGCATCTGAGCGTCCTGAATCAGTCGCAGCCCTTTGCTACCCTCTATTCGTCGTTTGTTCAAGAGTATACGGCTCATACAGCGCTCACGGATACAATTCGATCTGTTACGACCAGTGCATCCACTGCCACCAAGGACTATGTGACTAGCAAATACGGCACTGTCTTCCCTCCCTCCTTGTTAATGGGGACGGCCTATCTTGGCAACAAAGGAACGGGGGGCGTGACGTTCTATAATGATCGCTCCATTCACTATGCCTCGTCACCCTCTGAAACAGATGAGCGCTCGATTCTCCCAATCAATAGTGATTCGTCGGGCTGTTGCCAGGTTGTGAATGCCGATTTGACCAATTTCTATAGCTGCCTTCCTGCTGAATATGTCAGCAATACAACCTTTTACCAGCTCTTTGGTACTGCGATTCCGAACAACATTCTGAATATCTATGTTACGGAGGGACTTGTTACGTCTCCCTCCACCAATAATATCTATTTGCAACTCAATACGGAACAGCCACTCAATAATATGGATATAGTGGGCAATGAGAATTATGCAATTTCGAATGAATCCACGGGCGAATGTAAGAAGGTGTTCGGCAAACTCCTGACCCAGGGCTCTGTTTCGTCTACGCCGCCCCAGTACACACAGACAATTGTACAAGTTCCGGCGAAGTTCTCTACAACCTCACCTCTTGCAAGTTTGGATCATTTTACATTCAATTTCTTTCTGGACACCATGGTGCCGTTGAGCAAACTCTATCCATTTGTGCCGAATGATATTACTACGAACTGGAATGCTATTATTCAGATCGATGAACTGGTGGGTTCTATGTCATAGTGGGTTCTATGACATAGTGGGTTCTATGACAGCTTAAAATTATTGTGATATCTACTAATATCACACTGAAATCCGCATTGTTTGTCAGTCGCTCCTCGCTCTTGAAGCAAGTCGCTCTTTGGCGGCAGCATCTGCCCTTGGTGCAGCCCTTCTACGCCGTCAAATCGAACCCCAGTCCCGTTCTACTGAAATGGATGCGCCCCCTTGGTCTGAAGGTGGATTGTGCAAGCCCCGGCGAGATGCGCGGCGTTCTGGACGCCGGCTTTAAGCCCTCGGATATCTTGTATGCGAACACCATGAAGGCGCCTACAGACTTACGGGATGCATTTGCACTCGGTGTTCGCCAAACGACAACAGACTCCGTGGAAGGGGTGGAGCAATTGGCCAATGAGAAAACGGACTGTTCGGTACTTGTACGGTTGGCAGTGGATGATCGGGGTGCTCGCAGCCCCTTTTCCATCAAGTTTGGAGCGACTCAGGAGGAATGGAAAGGGATTATGGAGGCCATTCGCAGCACAGGGTTGACGTTTGGCGGCCTCTCCTTTCATGTGGGATCGAATTCTACGGATCCTATGGCCTTTCCAAATGCCATTCGCTTATGCCGACTCTTTCAAGAACGAATAGGGTGTGACGTGCCTCTAGTGGACATCGGCGGGGGATTCTTGCCCTCAGAATCGACCTTTCAGCGGACGGCGGCGGCCATTCGGCAAGAGATGGAGGACTGGCCTGGAACCCAATGGATTGCCGAGCCAGGACGGTTCTTCTCGGCACCCGTGCAGATGATGTTGTGCCCGATTGTCTTCAAAAAGGTTTCGAAGGATCGGATTCGGTATCTCCTGGACGACTCCGTCTATGGCCAGTTCTCTTCCATCGTCTTTGACCATGCGAAGCCCGCCTGGCGTGTTCTCGGATCCAACGGGGCTTGTACGGGAAAGCAGGCGCTGTTCTTCGGAAAGACCTGTGATTCCTTGGATCTTATTGCATCGGAAGAGAATGCAGCCGAATACCAGGTGGGGGATGTCTTTGTCATTCCGAACATGGGCGCCTATACAAGTGCGTCGGCGACGACCTTCAATGGATTTCCGGTGCCCCCCACCTATTCTCTGGAGGATGAGCGGTTCTGTACTACAAAGAATGCATTGGAGGTGCTGTTTGAGGAAGTGCCCGTGACAACCCGTGTGAGTTTCCCGATTGAGACAAAAAGTAATATTAGCCTATCCCTGTAGAGACGATGAGCCGACTTCAGGTAGGTATCCCGTATCAGGCAGACGAACGGCCTCGGGAGTTTCCGTTCCAGGCGGCCGGTTCTGCGCAAAAACTCTTCCCCCCCGTCTGTTTGACCAGTCACTGGGATCCCACGGCCATGCTTCGGTATATTTTACCCAGTCAGCAGGTCGAGTTGCCCATGGATTTCCGTCCCTATGTCCGCATCTGCAAGGACTATGTGACCTCGGCGCCCGCTGTGATGGCTCCACTGCCTCCGAAGGACATGGTCTTCCCTAAGGGCGGTGAATTCTATCCGCCCGGCCGTTATTCAGCCGCGATTAACAATGAATCCAAGCTCTTCTATCTCGATCGCACTCTGGATCGCTGGTGCCAGACGAAGGAGTTTGTGCCCAGGCGGGACAGCGATATGTATGTCCCTAATTCGACGGTTGTCCGTCGGCAGCAGTCGACGTCCGATTTTGTGCAGGAACTCGCCATGCCCCAGGCGGTTCTTCGTGAAGATGGCTATACCTGCCGCACAGAGAACGATATTGGGAATTGGAATCGTAGCCCCCGCCTCTTCAACAATCCGACGAAACAGGATCGCTATGGTGCGAAGACCTTTTCGGCATTGCCCGGCGGATCTCTGACGTTCCCTCACGGCGGCGTCGAGAAGGTGCCGTTGACACGTCAGGCCGCGGTAGGCGCTCAAATTACCGGCTCCATGCGCGAGTTCGGTGCCGATGGAGCCGGTATTCCGACGGTCGATGCATCAGGCTGCATGGTGGATGCCTCTGGCAATCGTATCAAAGATGTTTCTGGCAACCCAGTCATAGACCCCAGTCAGTACAGGGGCGGCCTCGGCGCCATCGGCATTCCTGGGGGCGCCGTTCCCGTTCATATCCGACCGGTTCGATCTGTGCGTCCTGATCCCGTGGAGCGTGAATACCCGATTCGTATTGCAGGAATTACGCAGGAGAGTATCAGCAGCTATGCACCGGCTTAAACCCAGAGTGTTCCTTAGGAAGCAATGGATATATCAGGTCTGACCGCAATTATTCTTCAAGAATATACATCGTATCCAGGGATCTTCTTCGAAAACCACGTATATGGGTGCTTGACACTGTTGGAAGAGCGACTGGCCGATTCGTCGAATGTAGATGTCTCGGCGCAATGGCAACAGATCGGTGCCGAGTACGGTTTTTTCAGAGACCCGTTGTGCATCTATGAGGGCTCTCCAGCCTATCGAAGTGCATGGCAGATCCTTCTAGGAATGGACGGCAGTGCACAGTTTGTGGATGACTTAGAGGATGCTGTGATTGAGGCCTTGGATGCCTCCACCTTCTTTTCGTATGGCGTTGACCATGGAGACTTGTCTCCCGAACTGGCGGAAGCCGCTCTAAAAGCTATGAAACCTGCCAAACGGCTTCTCTCCAAATCACGAAAGGGGGTTCGGGTCGCCACGCCCCCCAAAGTGAAGGGAGCCCGCTTCATAAAGACGCGCCGACAGAAAGTGGTTGTTACACAGGGATAGGTCTATACCGCCACGAGTGAATGGCTCTCCTTATAATATGACAACTGTTCGGAAATATAGGCATTCCGAATGTCAGGGAGTGACAAGACCTGGCCGCAGAAGATGCTGTCCTCTCTCCGTTCATAAGACCTCTCTTCATTGAACTGCACGCGGTTCAGAACAGGTCGACGTACCGTGACCTGCGAATGATGGATGGGGGCATCTGTCTGTATCTTTAAGATCGCGCAGCCGCTCGGGGCTTTTGCCAGCTGATCGTAGATAATATTGGCTGTTTCATAGAGTTCAAATTGTTTTACCTCATTCAGGGTATAATTATGTAAAACAATGTCGGCGCCCTTGTTGAGCGCCAGCTCGATAAACTCTAGGCGTTGGGGATGCATGAGATCATCGGCATCGAAGAAACTGATAGCGTCCATGTCGGCAAATCGCTTGAACGCGAGGTTGCGATTCTCGGCGGTATTCTTGCGCCCCTCAAAAAGGGACAATTGAATGGGGAAACTATAGCCCTTCAGTTCTGGGAATTCGATTGCCTTTGTGGACGAACAGCTGATCGAAACGGCATCGGGCAACCGCGTCTGTGCTTCGATTGTTTTGAGAAGGGTCAGGAGTTGGGATATATGCTTGTTAAAGCAGGGAATGGCAATACCGATTCGCATCCTATTGGTGTTCTTGGATTCATTCTTAAGTTCGGATCATCGGATCATCGGATCATCGGATATTTCAAGAAATGAAACTCTGAGGCCGGCGGCCTCTCCCTGTAATTCAATTCGCACCAGCCGAAGAGATACTTGCCCTCGGCTGTTCTCTGAGGGAACGGTTTCCACACCCTGTGCTTCACGGTAAAGAGCAGATTCATGATCCCCATTTCATTCGTAAGACTGATAGGGTACTGGTTCATAGCCGCAACTAGCTGTGTCTGATCACACACGTCGATGAGCGCTGTGTCAAAGACAAAGATGCAGTTCAAGAAATAGCGTTCGGAGGCCAGATCATTTCCAAAGGCCGTGAGAAGGGCATGGGTGACAGGGGGGTTGGCCACCAGATCGAGCTGGCAGCCCAGTCGATTCCCGTTATCATAGGGATCCGAGTCGTCGGGAGCCAGAATCGCGTTCTCGTACGGCAGTTCCAGAAGGGGTGCAACGGCATTGAAGACACGGAGTCCCGCATCCAGAAAGCAGATCCGTTTCCAAGTCTTGAAAAAAGGGTGGAAGACCTGCAGCTTGTCCCACTGGGTCAGCTTGCCAAAATGGCGATTGTCCGCCATGGCCTTAATGGGGTTCTCTTTAAGTGCCCGGACGAGGTCGTCCGTCTTTAGATGCTCTACGCGCTTCACAAGGACACGGAAAGGGGTCAGGGTCTCTGGAGGCGGTTCGAAGTCCACGGCAATAAGGATGAGATCACCCTGCCACTGTCCGTTCGTTCTCAGGTCTTGGATCGTTCTCAGGGCTCTCGGAAAGTAATTATGGTCGCACAGGGTCACGAAGGCGGTTGCCATTCCTGCTGCGAATAGTGTTCGCAACTTAAGCTGCTTCCGATCTGTAGAGACTACATGTCGCTGACACTCGTCACAGCGATGTTGAAGATCTACGACATTGAGTACAATGAAAAACGGAATGGCAAGTGTTTGGAAGATCGCCTCAACCATTTCCAGAGTCTGGTGGAAACGGGACTCCCTTTGGTGATCTACGTGAGTGAGATCTACAGAGGGGCTGTTGAAGAACGGTGCAGAGGGTTTGATCAGGTGCGGCTCGTCGTGATCGAGTTGGCCGACACCTGGACGTACAAGGAGGTCGTGAAGTGGAAGGAGACCATTCCTGCCCATCGGAATGTGGCCAAGGATACCTTCGAGTTCTTGACGTTGATGACGGCCAAGGCCGAGTTCATGTCCCAAACAGTTGAGTCCAATCCCTTTCAGTCAGACAAGTTCGCCTGGGTCGATTTCAATGTCTTTCATGTACTGTTCAACGGGTTCACGAGCCAAGAGGTACTGAAAGGGATGCGATCAGCTCAGCTCAAGCCAGAACACACCTTTCTCGTTCCTGGATGCTGGGACAAGGGACGAGGACTCGATCGGAACTCCATTCACTGGCGGTTCTGTGGGGGATTCTTTCTGGCCACGGCGCAAGGGATCCAGGAGTTCTTTGCACTTCATCAGAAGCACCTCGGATCGGCCTTTGACGGAATGACCTGGGAGGTCAACTTCTGGGCATGGCTCGAACTGAACGCTGGCTGGCAGCCCTCCTGGTTCAAAGCAGGGCACGATTCGACGTTGATCGAGATCCCCCAGGCGTTCTTTAGTTGTACACAGCCAGGACAATGGCTAACCAAGGTGGACGGAGTCCAAGCAGGCACCTATGACTATCCTGTTCTTCAGAACTACCATCCCACCTCTTCGTCGTATGTGGAGTTTCAAGGAGTTCCGTATCTGAATGTACGCTATGTGAACTATCTGCTGACGCCCCCAGGCCTCTATATTATTCACGATCCTTCGATGCATTTAAGAACAGAGAATCTCTTGACAACTCTGAGTGAGGATCGCCTAACACGCCAAGACGGACACTTTCTAAAGACAGTAACCTCCCTGCCCACCTTTGACGATTCCATCCGAGGTCTCGAAGACATTCGTCTCTACACAATTGCAGATGGTCTACGATTCATTGCAACCCAACGGCAATACTCGCCCAGTCAGCAGAACAGAATGGTCATGGGATCAGTGGATCTATCTGAGAACACATTGACCGATCTTGTTCTTGTAGAACCACCGCAACCGACGGGTTGTGAAAAGAACTGGATTCCCTTGGTACACCAGGGCTCAGAACACTTCATCTATCAGTGGTTTCCTTATCAGGTTGGCGTTCAGGAGAATGGACAACTCCGAATTGTTATCGAGAAGGGCATGCCCAATCTCTTCAATCGAATCCGAGGCTCTACGACCTTTGTGGAGGACGGGTCTGGACTGATAGGAGTGGTGCATTACTCGGAGGATCGCAGTCCTCGCCACTATTATCACATGCTTGTACGGTTGGACAAAGAGACACTGCTGCCTACAGAACGGTCTCAGCCCTTTGTCTTTGGCCGCCTCGGGGTCGAGTTCTGCATTGGAATGGCCAGCCGTGCTGGCAAATTTCAGTTCTGGTATTCCCAGCATGATCGGGATCCCGTCTGGCTTCTTGTACCCAGAACGGCCTTCTCCTTTGTGCGGGTTGCGTGAGGTTCCGAGAATGCGACGAGTCTGTAGGGTCGAGTCATGCTCGAATGGATTCTTATCGCACTGCTCGGCTTTGCGATTCTGGTCTTTTTTCATAATCAGGGTGCCTGTGAATTTAAAATTAATCAGATCGAATGGACGGAAAAGGGCAAGATCGGATCGCTGGCCAATGAACGCATTCCGCTTGTTCTCAGAGGAGTACCGCCGGTCGCCTTCTGGTCACAACAAGACTGTATGATGCGCCCCTGTTACAGTACGGTTCCCGTCTTTGCAGACAAGGGACTCGGATTGTGGCTCGTAGAAACCAACAGTTCTACGGTGTGCCCTTGGAGCTTCGAGCATGCCAGGCTTCTCGGACAGCTCTCGGGACTCCAGATCTGGACGGAAAAGGAACTCAATCCCGTTCTGCACACGAACTGGTTCCTGCCCTTCTGGTATACGCCCGAGGTCAGTTGCTGGGCGGGCAGCAAAGGGCTCTGGCAGCTGGGGGCTCGGTGGACAGCCCTCTTTGTCACGGAAGGCGCCCTTCAGATCAGTATTCTGCCAGGGACATCGAAGAAGGTGCTCCCGCCCCTATGGAAACAAGGGACTATGCATCCCAATCAACTCACCGTCTACGACACCCCCTTTGTGGCCGATCTGAAATTTATGGACATCGTGTTGCGCCCCGGCCACCTCCTGCTCATGCCGAACCACTGGCTCCTGAGTTGGCAGAGTCTGGAAGGATCGGACTTGTGTCCCATGGTTTGCTGCATCGAATACCACACCCCTGTCAGTCGGTTTGTCAGAGTGTAGGAATCTAAGGAGAATCTTGACCTATAGTATAGAATGTCTGAATCGGTTGGCTCTGATTCCGAGGTCGATTCTCTGTTTACGGAGATCGAGTCCGAATACAAGACACTGATTGCCGCTCTGGATACGGCCATCAAGGGTCTTAAGTCGCTGAATAAAAAGGTGAAGAAGGAGGAAGTGGTGGTCAAGGGAAAGAAGCTGACGGATGTCCTGGATCACGCCGTCGGTGTCGCAAAGAAGAGTAAGAAGAGCTATGGATCGGTGGTTCTGGAAGAGCTCAACTAAAAATGGAATTTGTGTTTTATTACTAGATGGCATTACCAGAACCGGGTAAATATACTGTTACTAGACAGGGTGGTATAACATTAACTTATACAGATTTTGATGCTGAAGAGATGGCGTATGATGTAAATATTCATATTCCAAATGGTCAATCAATCGAGGTACCGCTTAGTATAAAATTAAGCCCCCACCCAATATGGGTGGGGGCTTAATTTTATACTAGCACTAGTGTTAAGATTCGAATTCGCCTCCTCCGTCGGAGGAGGCGTAATTAGATTCTTAACGGTACTTCCTGGTGGCAACCCCCCTCATCATAGATTTATTAAATATGGAGATAGAAGTGATATTAAAATAACAGCAGCAGATACTCCATTTATTACGAAAGTACCAGTTGTAGTACCCATATCTGCACCAAACTCTGGAGCAGCAGGAGGCCGGCGTCGATCGAAGAAGTCCCGTCGACGACAGAAGCGACGACAGTCTCGTCGTAAAATTTGATAGAATCGGTGTATTCTAGTAGCGCCACAATGGAATCACTCACAGATGAACAGCAAGAAGTGATAAAGACATTGGCCTCGGGGGTCAATGTCTTTATGACGGGATCGGGAGGAACCGGCAAGAGTCATGTGATTAAGTCGTTGCCTCAGTTGTTGGCGCCTCTATTGAAAGAGAAGTTGGGACACGACCCTGTTATCTGTTGTACAGCACTGACAGGATGTGCGGCATTGCTGCTTGGAGCTGACGCATCTACGTTGCACTCCTGGGCAGGCATCGGCTTAGGCAAGGACGACGTGGCCGAACTCGTGTTCAAGATTCAGCGGAACGGTCGATCGAAGAAGCACTGGAAGCAGACGGATTTGCTCATTATTGACGAGATCTCTATGCTGACGTTGGATCTGCTGGACAAGCTCGATGACATCGGCAAGCGAATGCGGCGCTCTTCGGCGCCGTTCGGCGGCATTCAGCTGCTTCTAGTCGGCGACTTCTGCCAGCTGCCCCCCGTCATCAAGGACGGGGATTTGCAGTTCGCCTTCGAGTCGAGTCGATGGAATACGATTGTCCAGAGAACCATCGAGCTCAAGGAGATCCATCGGCAAAAAGATCCTGTCTTTCAGACGGTGCTCGGAGAGGCGCGGCGAGGGTCTCTGTCCTTAGAGTCCATTACTCTGCTGAAGGGGCGCATGGGACTCGATTGGAAGAAGCAGAAGATTCGACCCACCCTATTGTTCCCGAAGAACGCCGAGGTCGACATGATCAATGCGGCGAACCTGAAGGCCTTGAAGGGGATTCGGCCGTTCATGGCGGGCTTTAAGTCCTCTGGGAAAATGAAGACCGATCTGACCGGTGAGGCGTTCTTGCGAGCCGTGGCGGCTCTCGACAAGGACGCCATGTACCGGGCGAAGCTGGAATTGGCCGTCGGAGCCCAGGTCATGTTGATCAAGAACCTGGATGTGCCTGGGGGCTTGGTCAATGGGTCGCGGGGTGTGGTCATTCGGTTTGCAGAGGACGGATCTCCTGTCGTGGAGTTCTTGAACGGCCGTGAAGTGCAGATGTCCTTGCAAGAGTGGCCGATTGATGGTTGGGCAGGCGTTACACGGACGCAGTATCCTCTTCGACTCGCATGGGCTTGTACCATTCACAAGGCGCAGGGTGCCACCCTGGACTCTGCCTTGATCGATATAGGAGAGGGCGTCTTCGAGGTCGGCCAAGCCTATGTGGCCTTGAGCCGGGTCAAGTCGCTGGACTCCCTGTTTGTTCACAACTTTTCACCTGAGGCCTTTCGACTGCATACGCGAGTGGAGGCGTTTTACAAGTTGTTAGCACATTGACCTGGACATGCTCGGCGTTTGTGATGGTGATCATTGTGCAGTTGCCGATTCTATTTTTTGCCAATTGGTGTTTCATTAGAAGCAGGCAGACACAGAGACTTAGGAACAGTTCACAGCCTGTCGCAATTAGAAGCGGATTATCATCGATTCTAGTTGCGTAAAGAACCCAGAGGGTTAGGCTGACGGTGTCCAGGATGCTGCGGCTTACACTCACGCCTTCGATCGTATTCGAACGAACGGTGTGAATAAACTGAGAGCCAAAGGCCAGAATTGTAGTGGATGCGGCGACATATCCAAGAATCTTATCCGTACTCATCTCATTCTATTCTATAGAGTCATTTTTTGCCGTATTCGGCGGCAAAAATTTGACTGGCTTGGCCGCTACGAGAAGCGGCAAATGCACCGATTTTCTCACCCCTCAGTACGGCAGATGTCTGACTCGAATACCCTAAGTCCTGTACTTACTAGTACCAGCCCCTCTTCGTCCCCTTTGAAACGGGGTCGTGCGGGGTCAGTCTCTGTGCCGCCGCTTTCTTTAAGTCCCCAGTCTTTAAGTGCTCTGGAGTTCCAGGAGCCCGTTCTGACGCCGAACCCGCACCGCTTTACGCTGTTCCCCGTGCAGAAACCGAAACTGTACGCGAAGTACAAGGAGCACATGAGCACGTTCTGGGTGCCCGAGGAGGTGGACTTGTCAAAGGACAAGAAGGACTGGAACAAGCTGTCGGCGAACGAGCAGTACTTTCTGCGCCATATTCTGGGGTTCTTCGCCGGCTCGGACGGGATTGTCCAGGAGAATCTGGCGACGCGCTTCATGGGCGAGGTGCAGCTGCAGGAGGCGCGGGCGTTCTATTCCATTCAGAATGCGATAGAACAAGTGCATTCGGAGTCTTATTCCCTGTTGATTGACACCTACATTGACGACCCAAAGGTGAAGCTGGAGACCTTTCACGCCATTCAGACGATCCCGTGCGTGGCCAAGAAGGCCGACTGGGCAAAGCGGTGGATTGAGTCCAAGGAGGAGGACTTTGCTACACGTCTCATTGGATTTGCGGTGGTCGAGGGGATCTTCTTCAGTGGCTCCTTCTGCGCTATCTTCTGGCTCAAACAGAAGGGGATCATGCCGGGCTTGACGACGAGCAATGAGTTCATTGCCAGGGATGAGGGACTTCATACGGACTTTGCCTGTGCCCTCTACGAGGAGATCGTGCACAAGGTGCCGAAGGCGAAAGTCCACAAGATTATTCGCGAGGCCGTCAAGATTGAGAAGGAGTTCATTCTGAAGTCGCTCCCGTGTGCCCTCATTGGCATGAATTCCGATCTGATGAGCAAGTACATTGAGTTCGTGGCGGATCGCCTGTCGACGCAGCTGGGGTATGGCAAAGTGTATAACACTGAGAATCCGTTCGATTTCATGGAACGGATTTCGATGGAGGGTAAGGACAACTTCTTCGAAAAGCGCGTGAGCAGCTATGCGAAGGCGGGGGTGGGCAAGACGGTGGAGGAGCAGAGCTTTGGATTAGATGCGGAGTTCTGACGACGCTGAGATGCGGAGTTTTGATTTGCGAGTTTTGCGACGAATCGTCCTGTGTTTTTTATGGCTTTTGCCGCCTACTCGGAGTACAGGTGTGGGGCCATTGCCAAATGCAAGTTTTTTTCTTACTTGCATAGGTTGAAAGGTTCGTTTTTCAGGCAGGGGCGAAGCTCTTACAAAGGGAGGAGGCCTGCTATTACTTTTTGAATTACTTGGATCAGTTCCTGGATCATTCGCAACGGAGTTTCGGCGAACACTTGCAACGGAGTTTCGGCGAACACTCCCTGGATCACTTACAACAGAGTTTCGGCGATTTGATACAACGGGACTTATAGGGGTTGGCGCCTGCTCAAATTCTACTTTTGGTATATGCTCTCTAGGCGGTGGAGCATTATTATTATTCAGTAGACGAGAAGGGGGCTGAACAGATCCTTGCGGCGCATAGGCTTGATTACGAAGCAATGATCGAGATGACTCTAGCTGCATAAACTTGGGTTCGGCTGCCAATCGTACGCCGAGTACACGCTCGCCTTTTGTAGCCCCCTTCACTACACTAACTCCTACATTTCTAGGAGCCCGTTTTGTCGCCGCATTTCTTGCTCTCCTAAATTTTTCGACTTCTTGTGCCTTTTCTGCGGTATACTCTTGAAATTGTGTTTCAATTGATTCAGGAGATGGGATCGGTTTTTTATTTGCTACACTTTGTGCAGTAATATACTGTTCAAATTGTCCTTTCGTTAGATTTGCAGGTAATTCTGAAAGCTGGTAGGGGCGGCGCTCTTGCCCCTTATTATTTGTATAAGGTATATAGGCATTTCGCTCTGCCTGCGCCAATCGTTCTCTCGCTGCTTTTTGTTGATTCGGTGTCATTGCAGCATAGTTGGCTCTACTATAATACGCAGCCTTCAGATTCGCCGCCCGTTTTACAAGCTGTTCTTGAGAGAGTCCAGAGGCCTTTGCCGTGTTGGCTAAGCGCCGCCTCTGCAAAGCATTGTTCGCATTATTATTCTCCCTTTGCGTCACCGATGCCAATTTGGATGCCCTCAGTGTGTCTTTTGCCCTCTCAATAGCCTCTTCAAACTGTGCTTTCAGAGCTTCACGAGCATCCTCTGCTTCAGTTGCATTACTATTTGCCAACCCCTGTATATCAACTCCCATTCGATAGAGCCTATTGATATCTTCCAATGCTTTTTCAATAGATACCTTTGTTGCGTCTAGTTTGGGCATAAGAACGGTACGAACTGTGTTCTTTGCACCATATTTACTCGCCATCTCAGCAAACCATGCTGCATAGGAGGCCTGTAGTCCTTCTATTTCCGTTTTTGACTGATTGAGTGTTTCTAGGAGGGCAGGAATTTTGTCTGCGATTGCCCTAGCTGCATTTGCCGCAGCTTTCGAACGAGCGGCACTTTCATTTGCAAGAGCCACAGCACTGTTTTTTGCTTTTTCTGCGTTTTCACGAACATACCAGATATCACCTGCCTGTACGCCGGCCTCCACCACTTTTTGCTGGGCTGTTTGCAGTTTGCCAGTATACTCCTCTAGTTTACTGAGTACAGCCGCACCTTCTGCAATGGCGGCTTCCACGGTTGCTTTCAGTGCAGGTATTAATTCAAGTTGCTGTTTATCATATCTTAAATATCCCTGTATCTCTACAGCAGTCGCTGCTATTCCATTAATAAATGGATCAAGCGCACTATTAATTTGAAATGATTCACCATACTTTATTACAAGGCCAGAAATTATTCTTTTATTATAACGGGCAGATAGTGCTGTCATAGTGTTAGTTGCGGCTTGTATCTTCAGAAAGAACGTGTTTGCCTCGTCGGCACGTGTATCTGCGCCGGCCAGTGCTTCACGTGCACCCGCTGTATTCGCAAATGCTAATTGCTCTGCTTTTAGATACTGTTCGTTTGCAATCCGAATTGTTTCTGCGCAGGCACTGTGCGCTGCAATACTTTCCTGTTTTGTGAATACAAGTGTTGAGTTTGCCTCTTCAATGCCACCAAGGAGAGGGGCTGCCTCTCCTATAGCAGCTTTAATCCTTGCGCTAGTTGTACTACTTACTTTCAGTCGTCCGTCAAACTCTTTTAGAGCTACCTCTATGAATCCTATATCTTTCTGTATTTCTGTAATATGTTGCTGTAGTGCACCTATCTTCCATGGAAACATCCTATATTCACTCTGAAGGTCAGCAATCTTCTCTTTCGTGTATACACGAATAAGATCCGTCATAGCCCTGTGTACATTTTGAAGCTGCTGCATGGCATGTTCTGCCTCACCTGCGCGGTCATTTGCATATTCAATTTCACGGTTTGCATTTGATATATTCGTAAATGCAGATTTTGTTGCTCTACGATAGTATTCTTCTGCAAAACTCAGAGCTTTCTTACAGGTCATGCTCTCTTGTTTAGCTGCGGTTTGCATAGCCCTGAACTGCATTGCAATAGCAACAATTTCTTCATCAATTCCTGGGGGCAGATCCGATACATACTCAGGGCGTTTCTCTCCTCGTTGTATATTTTTATCATAATTTGCATCTGACCATGATGCAGGAAGTGTTCTATTATTTTTTCCAGTAAATCTTTCAGGCATAGCGGGAGACCAATAGAACCCTGATTTAATTAACCACGTCCAAGTCTGTTCTTCCTTTAAAAAATAGTGAACGGATTGGATGGCAGAGCGTATATTATCACACAATGTAGATATACCATCGCTACTAGACTTTTTACGTCTATGTACTACATCTGCCGCTCGACACTCTTCTACTAATCTATCAATTTCAGTGATGATTGGTTTTTTTGAGTTATTATTTATCCGTATTTCCAAATCGTATCTATTAAACTTCCAATAGAGGTCTCTAGCAGTAAGTACTCGAAATGGATGAATATTAAAACATCCAGTTATATCACCTCCTAGTTTTGTAGGAGGGTTGATTAAGGTTCTATATCGTAAACTCGCAGGATATATCATTAGCTGTAGTATTGGTAAAAACAGATCTGTTAGTTTTAAAAATATGTCATTTCGATCATTCATGGGTAACGATTTTAAATTTGCTTCTGAACAGATTGTGGCATAGTCTCGGAGTACTGATTCTGCAGTTAATCTCCATGTAGTATATGCAGCATCATAGTTTCTTAAATGAACAAGAAGAGCCTTTTTACTAATAGGGGTAGGTACTGATAATCCAGATAACTGAATTGCTTGATTTAAGGGTTCCATGAGCCTCCGATATACACTTACAGCATTCACTATATTTGTAGAATAAGCTTTCAAATAATTGGATCCGTAACTCCCTGATGTTACTAATACGAGTGTAGCGGGTGGCTCTGCTGCAGACACAGATGCAGAGGCAGAGGCAGCAGGTGGAGCCCGACCTGCGAGTGCTACGCGCGCCGCACGTGCTCCTGCATTACTGGCAGCTGCCCCTGCTATATCTCCTGCAGCAGATACGAAAGCTGCCCCTATAGCATTCATCCTTACTAAAGAACGATAAATTTATCAAGCCCTGTTTGATAAATTTATAATAATAGATTCTCGGACGCATGTCGGAGATGACTTCATGCCGTTGAACGCTTTTTGGAACGGCGGCGTGTTTTGCGATGCTTCTTGAGTCGTCGGCGACCCCCTTTTCGTGAACGTCCAAAACAGCCTAGGCCAAAACAGCCACTCGGTTTGACTGAGAATTGTTTTATTGCTTCTGCTTGTCTTGCTGCAAATGCTGCTGCTTTTTCAGCTGCTTTTTCAGCTGCTAATGTAGCAGCATTCGCGGCTGCTTTTTCAGCTGCAGCTGCTTGTTCTGCAGCGGCTTTTTCTGCAGCCACAAGTATTGCAGCACTGTTGGCTATACTTCTTTCACTGGGTCGTATTGCAATACTTGCTTCTACAGAACCAACGCCTGCAGCACTTGGTTCTATAGGAACAATACCTGCCGCTGCTGCGACGCTGCTTACTGCTGCACTTGCATTATTAATATTTGCATTTGAAATTTCATGTATGTGAGCACATAATGGATCTAAAGACTTCTGTTCTTTTCTTGCAGGATATGTTTGCCACCAATAATAATCTTTATCTAAATATGCCATTACTTGGCTATATTCCTTTGGTGTCTTTGAACCATTATTAATAGATGCTTTTATTACAGTCGCTCTATCTCTGAAACTTAATGCATATAGAGACCTACTCCAATGTAATTTAAAATCACGAGATTCGCTATGAATATCTGTGACTAATGATCTCGTATCATCCAATATAAGAGTAGGAAATTGTACTTGACTCTTATCGAGTTTATTAACTGCCGCTGCACCATGAACAAGAAATGTTGCTAGGATTTTTAAATATTGTGTAGAGTATGGCTTATCAATTTGTGACACTGCATAGGATACTTTAGACCAAGCATCATTTTTAATTCCTAATGGATAATCAACCAGATCCATAATAATATTAATTGCAAGTACACTTTTTGCTCGAAAGAGCATATACTTTAAATCAATAGAGGATTCCCCAATTTCACCTTGTATTGCTTCTATAAATTTGGCATGTATTGTTTTATCTGTAAAAAATAATCTTGTTTTTGAAGTATTCCAGTCACCACCTGGTGGTGCTGGTTTTACAGCTCGAAATGCATTAATTGAATTTAGTAACGTTCGATAGAGATTCTCTGGAGCAGATTCTTTTTCTTGTTTAAGTTCTTGTTCCCATGCATTCGCCGCCCTTATAAGTTTACTAAATCGTATTTTTGCAGAAGACAGCATCTTATCACATGTTAGTAATCCTTTTGTATACATTGTCCTATCATCACTTTTTAATGATTTTACTTCTTCTTCATTTAAAACGCGATAAAATTCAGGTGGTTTTTTGTCTGGAGAGTACCATGCGGCGGCTACCTTCCCTATCGTTTCTTGTGTTTCAGGTGGATTTGGAAGCTGTGTCTTTATATAAGTATCTAGATTATTATAATTGTCTGCCATTAATCGTTCACCTGTTCCCATTTTTTTACTAGCCATGATTGTTAGTAGCCAGCGTAGACCCTCCTCAGCGGCCGACATCCCTATTCCTACCTCCCTATTATTTCTGAACAACGAATAGGGATGTCGCCGACTTCGATGCTTGCATCGATTCTCGCGCTCCTATTGCTTCTCTTGCTTGTGTCGCGGTATCCGACATCGATCCGAGAATCAGAATCGGAGTCCGAGTCTGAGAATGAGTCTGTTGAACTCGAGATCCAGACTCTTTCCGTGGAGTCAAGGCCAACTGTCCATCTGGCACTGCAGACGTATTCTATGCCGTCGCTGGAAGACGGCGCGCCCGTGTACGAAGGACGACAGTTGTATAGCGAGTACAATGGGTCGTATAAGACGTACACTAGCTAATATAAATTTGATCCAATGATTTGCGTTCATATAAAGCAAATCAGTGGATGTCTACCTATGAACAACTCGTCATCAACGGCATCCCTTTCCTCCATTCAAACGGTAAACTCTACTATTACGAACTCACTCCTTCTGAGCCCCTCGAAATCGGAGCTCTCGTTTCAGGAACTCTCCAGCTCCACGCCGGATGGATCGAGAGAATCCAACCTCGTGTTGATGCCTGGCGACTCAGCCTTTCCGCTTCCGAGCGAGGCAAAACCGTCCGAGCTCCGAAGCCGAGTAAGCCTAAGCGCTCTCCAAAATCAACTGCTGCAGCTGCAGGGGGCGCAGGAGAAGCTGCAGCAACAACAGGAGCAGGAACAGCAAAAGCAACAGACACAACCGATTCTGCGCCAGCTCCAGTCGCGAATCCTAAACGTGTCCTCCGCAGACGCGTCCCTCTTCAAACAAGCTCTGCAGGAGTTCCATGAAACAACCCGCTACTGGGGGTGGGGGACATCAGGGTAAGGTGCCTTTGGCACCTTACCCTGCCTCCCCCATACCCCCTGTTTGCTTATGTTGCTTATGTTGCTTATGTTGCTTATGTGAACAGGGGGTAAGGGGGAGGAAACCTGCCCTTTAGGGCAGGTTTTTGTCCCCCTGGGGTAAGGGGGAGGGTAGTCCAGGCGCTGCGCGCCTGGACTAGTTGTCCCCCTCCTTTAACTTGGGAAGAGGTTCGACACTGTATAAATCGGTTGCCTGGTGGTACCCGGTAGCGGCTGGGTATACTGTCCCTGAATATAGCTCAACATCTCCTGATGACTCTTAAAGAGTGGGCCATTGGTCGACCGCTTATTTTCTTGAACCGCCTGCTGCTGTGCATTAAGCGCATTAAAAATCGTACGATTCTGCTCATTGCGCCGAATCTCAGAGGCATCCCCCGAACCACGGACAGGGAAGTGGGGCTGCGTGGCCGGCGACACATATTCCGCAGAGATTCCCAGGGTCGGGCTAAAAATAAACTGTCCCTTCGAATTCCAGAAGCCATAGGTCGTGTTCTGCTGATCGGTATAATCGGTTTGGGTCGCCGGCTTATAGTTGTTCCAGCTACTGGCCATTCTAGTATCCCCTAGAATATAATTAGGAACCTAAATATAGGCCGTCTTTCTCTCTAGGGAGATGGATCGCAAAGTGCCACCCATCATTAATTGTCGGACAATCAGCCAAAAGGACAATCATGCCCTTGTCTGGCTGCATCCAGGATTCGAAGGAAATCCTGTGCATCCCTGTATTGCCACGTCCTTGGCCGACTATCGGAGCTGGAAGAGAAGAGCCGACATAACAGCGCTCGTTCTAACGGAGGTGTCCGTCGCAGACTTTGAAGAACTCAAGAAGCACAAGGTCAATCTCTTTGTTAAGAAGGCGGCCTTTGAACAGTTTCCGCGGTCTGATTGGGTCGCACTGCAGGTCAGCATCGGGGTTCTTGAAGAACTCTCGGAGCACTTTCCAATTGTATCCAAGCCTTGGGATGGAACCCTTGTGGACGCAGTCTGCTGTGTCACCCTGATGCTCCATTTTAATCACCTGGTACTTCGGCCTGGAACGGCAGTAAGCCCACAACGCCAAGAACAGTTCGCATCCTACAGCATCCGTATCAGTGATGTCTATGCACAACCGCCTCAGATCTGGCTCATCACCCAGTATTTTGTACACAGTGTGACAAAGCGCCAGAAGGAGATTCGTCAGTGCCTCAAGAACAATCTGGCGAATCCATTGATCAACAAGGTCGTTCTGTTGAACGAAGAGGATCTCCGATATGAATGGAGCAGCAGTAAATACGCCGACAAAGTCCAGCAGGAGATCATTCGAAAACGGCTCACCTATGCCGATCTGCTGAAGTACACCTACGAGAAGGTGCCCCCGAATACGATTGTCATCTATGCAAATGCCGATATCTTCTGCAATGATACGTTGAAACACGTACACACGGTCAACATGGCCGACAAGCTCTTTGCGCTCCTTCGATACGACGAGCAGGAGGATGAATCTCTGCGGCTCTTCGGGCCCCGACCCGATTCTCAGGACACCTGGATCTGTCTGTCGGACAGTGTCAAGAGCCGCACCTGGGACTTCAAGGCCTTCGACTACAAGCTCGGCACGGCCGGATGTGACAACCGATTCACAGGGGACATGTTCGGCATGCGGTTCCTCATCAGCAATCCCTGCCAGACGATCCAAACCGTCCATGTGCATCAAACAGCCATTCGGAATTACAATCCGAAGGACATTGTTCCTGCCAAACTCTATATGTACATCCACCCCTGTTCCATTGTGGAGCTCCAGCAGCAATCGGTAGGGGACGAAAAGGTGTTTGCATTGGCTCCGCGTTCCACGACGGTGACGATCAAGGGACTGAACGCCAAGAAGCTGCAGACCTATTGCGTCATGTTGGCGCGCGAGAATCGCTTTAAGTGGTCGGAGGTGACGCCCACCGTGATGGCGGCGAAGCCCCTCCAGATCTATCACTGGAAAGACGCATTTGTGACGAACTGCGGCGTCGTCTATGACTATAAGAATGTCTGGCTCGGATCCGTGGAGAACGGGAATGCATTTGCTGAAAAGGTGGGGCGCGATCTCGGCATTGCCTTTGTCCAGGCTGCTGAAAAGCAGCCCGCCATGTTGGCCATTCCGTGTACAACCTTGCCACGCTATATGCACGTCGATCTCTACTGCCTGTACTATCTGGCCTATGCGCTGCAGATCTATCGGCAGCTTCCTGCGGATCAGCCAACGCCCAGCCTCTATCTCTATCCGCCTTCGATTCCAACGCTCCAGTCCTTTACCATTCGTAGCGGCCATATGCCCGCGGTTCGATGGAATCCGACGGTCTGCGCCTATGCAAAGGATGTCTATGGATATATCCCTGAGACTTGTGAAGTCTCTTCCGCGGAGATCGAGGCGCTCCGCTCCGCCTTTCCTCTCTGGCAGCCGACATGTACCACGAAGTGTGTCGTTCTTGTGGATGAATTCCTAGTTCCAGAGTTTGTGGAGGAATCGATTGCGCCTCTGCTACCCGCTGGATGGAAAGTCGAACAGGTGCTTCGAACAAGCAGCGGCGTAGAGGCGTATCGACAGATCGTCGGCGCCGGCCTCTGCATCCTCTTCAATCTCCCGAAGCAGGAGGAGCAGTGGGCAAAGCTCTGGACGTTGCCGATGGGATGCCCCACGCTCGAATTCCAGAACGAACTGAAAGTGGAGGGGGGATTTCAGCATCTGGCCGCCGCCGCTTCCCTCGATGCCTACTGTATTCCTCTGCACAAGGGGACGCCGATTGAAATGCGGCAGCAGTTGCTGACCCAGTTCAAGCAGTGGCTCGTGGAGCACCCTCTTATGGAGGCGGCTGATCCAGTCCCAGACGTTGTAAGCCCCACTGGTATATTTTTGTCACTCTAGAACGAGCGATGGGCGTATTGTAGGCACGGAAGTCGAAGAGCTGCCCCTTAAAATACTCATCCGCATTTTCGTCATTCGTCATCGTATTCATCCAGTTTGACTTCCCAATGTAATTGAAACTGGTTGAATTGTTCTGAGGGAGCCAGGCGGCCACCTCGGTATTGGTAAGCTCCCCGTTTACATAGAATAGTAAGGTGGGGCGCATCGCATCGGTATTGGTGGTGGTCAGAAGCACATGTGTCCACTGTTTGAGCTTGAATACGCTCGGAATCTGCACATGGATCTTGCGTTGCTTGGTGTCCCAGATCTCATAGATCAGATCGGCCGTTTTTGCCGCAAACGGGGGCATGGCAAAGGGCTGCACAGCCGGCAGAACGCGTCCGTAGACTTCGGGCTTCGGACAGCTGAATTCATTCACATTGGCCGAGGTCGTCTCCATCAGATTCTGCGGCGTCGTCTCCATTGTCAGTTGGGCACCCGACGGGGGATTGGGCACCGTCGATTCATTTTGGGGCAAACAGCCGTTGAAACGAATAGGGTCGCCCTGGGCTTCTTGGTTGCCGCGCCCTAGAATCCCCATCCAGACATTGTCATTGCCCGCCCCGTTCCCAAAGTCAAAGATATGCGCGTTGTTTGTGAATTCTTCAAAATAGACCCACATGCTCATGCCCCTCATCGTCTGCAGGCTGATCTTGGAGCCAAAGGTTAAATCGGGGGCATCGCCAATCCGTAAGAACTGATCAATGCCATCAAAGGAGAGGGCTCTTGCGATCGCTGGCCGTGGCGGCATCTCTTCGACGGCCGCCCCCGCCCCTGACATAATGATCAGGTTGTTTGCATAGTCCACCGTATCGTCGATGAGCCGCAGCCAGATAATCACTCCCGCATAGAAATCGATGAGCTGTTGGATCTCGGCCGGTGGTTTCGGATCCGGTACATCAAAGAGGGGATCCTTGAATCCCGTATCAGTGGTCGACGTACAGAGAGGCTGATAGGGATTGGCGGCGTCATTCACTTGCAGAATGCGACAGTAGCCGATGACCTTGTCGGGCGTCATCGCCATGTAGTCGTCGCGGCTGATGCGAAACCCTTGTGCCAAGGACTTGGTTCTGAATCGTGTGGAGGAGAGACCCTGGGTGCCGCCGAGGGCGCAGGCAAAGAAGCGATCCTGGCCGGTGGTGCCCACGGGCATGACCATGCGGCAGAAGTCGTGATTGACGCCGAGTTTCTGAATGTCCATATACCCTGAAAAATAGCGATCGTCTCGTATATAACCGGGATCCTCCAGGGAAGATCCCACATCTCCGCGTTTAGGAATATGAATTGCCCAAAACGGACTCTCGCCCACGGGAATCATGGTCTTAAACCCCTCATGAAGGACGTGTGGCCAGAAAATCTCAAGAATGGCTACGATGAATAACATACAGAGACCGACCCAGAGTGACTGGATGATCATCTCCCTGATCATTTGGGTGTTTTTACATGAATAATAATCCACGAGATCAGCAGATGGATCATCAGTCCGGAGGGAAACTCTTGGCGGAAGGGGGCTATGGCTGTATCTACATTCCAAAACTCAAGTGCAAAGGGGAGACGCAAACACTTCCCACCAACGATCAAGTCGCACAGGACATCTCGATTGATAAAATTATGAGTATTAAACATGCCACGATTGAATTTGCAATTGCCAAGCGAATTCAAGAGATTGTACACTGGAAGGACTACTATATTGTACCCGATACGCTCTGTGAGCCCGAGCCCCGAGAATACCAGACCAACGCCAATATCGACAACTGCGACGTGGTTGACAAGCAGGACTGGAAAAATCTTCGCATTCTGCGCATGAGATATGGTGGAACAGCGCTCCGAGAGTACCGTATTAATATTGAGCAATTTGACTTTCAGAAATTTGCGATCAATCTGCTGGAGGCCATTACACTCCTCACACTGAATGGGGTCGCCCATATGGATCTTCATGATGGAAATATTCTGGTGGCCGATCCAGATGCGAAGGGCTCCCTTGTCCATCTAATCGATTTCAACCTCTCCATCAACAAGGCAAACGAGGCCGCTGTCGATCAGCGTCTCCGCCATGCCTATCAGCCGAATCTCCCCCAGATTTCACCCGACTATTTTCTGATGAACTCGAATGCAAAAATCCTGGAGGGGGATACAAAGCTGCCAAAGATCTCCCAACTGATCGAGGACATGGTGGAGCGCAAGGCGATCTTTCGGAAGATGCGCTCTATTCTTGGAATTACAAAGGCGGAGCAGTACACCGGGCTTCTTGAATTTACGCAGAAGAGCCAGGCCTTTAAGAACGCCGATCTGGAGGCCTGGTTCCATCTCTATTGGCGTATGAACGATAGCTGGGCAGCAGGAAGCATTCTCGTAGAACTCATGTCACGGTTCAGTTTATGGCCAACCTATAAGCTCCCTGCGCTCTTTGCCGGTGCCAAATCGACGGGAATGCGTGTTCTTCGGAAGTTATGTGAACCCAATCCCGCGAACCGCTATGATGCCGTGCAGGCACTCCATGAATTGGATCCCGACAATGCGATGATCAAGAACTACGCTCAGCCCTGGCTCAGACAGATCGCGAGCTTTTCCGCCGCGAGCCCCCCCGCTTGAGTTTGCGTGTTTTTCTCGGAACACACATATAGCTGCAGAACTTGGTGTAATTGAGTTCACTTGAAGTGGTATAGTCCCGATCTGCCAGTTCCGGATTCATAATGGGTGCATTGGATGCGTCTTTCCGCGTGACACGGGTTCCCCCCGGCTTATGCGACCAACTTGTTCGTTCCCCTGGGTTCGGCTTGTCTTCGCGATAAAAATGGTAATCGTGCTCGGGATCGACCACCACGGCCACTTTGTATTTGCCTTTCGGACAGCGCCGCGTAAAGGTGGTGAGTTCTAATCCAGGAATATCGCCCTTCAGGCGACCGATGAGATCGGGGCAGCGCTTCCCCTTCACTTTATGCCATTTGGGGAATCCAACCTTCCGTCCGGGCTGGTGAAACGGCACATCACAGACCGCCTTGTTGCAGGTGGCAGGGTTCGGCCGATCCTCGTAATCAAACGCATAGGCAAAGCAGTTGTGGGTATCCTGCATTTCAAAGACGCCGTTGTATTTCTCAGGTTTAAAGGTATGCTCGCTCCCTGACAAGGGGCTCACAGTCTGGCAATTTGCATGGATTGCACAATAGGCCTTGCCCTTTGCGGGTATATTGGTGCACAATGGATCACATTGACAGCGCGGTGCCATCTCCCTACTGAGGAACGGGAATAACAATTGTGTTTTTTGACTCTTTGGGTGTTTCGAGGCCGTCCGACTCTCCCTTTAAGAGACCTCGCATAACCTCCTTGACCGATGTGGGGGGCGCCATTCCTCCGATCTCCTTGTTGATCGAGGGTGGCAGAATCCCCTCCTGCGCCTTTTGCGCTGCCTGATTCGGAGCTGTTGGATTGCTGGCCTCTTCGTACTTGTAATACTCTTCCTCAACCTGTTTGAGCTTGAGTTTCTCCACATAATGACAGAAAAAACGGAACTGGTTCTCATGGGTCGGCTCCTCTGCATGGTGTAGCAGAATTCCCGAATAGCGCCCCGTTAACGCTATGTACTGCCAGCCTTCGGAACGGAGTCGTTCAATGGCCGTATGCAGATAATAGTACTTCTTGTCGACCTTAAAGAGCACCAGGATTCCATTAAAGGTCGTCACGAGAAGGGACAACGTCCAGGTCAGCCAGTAGATATTGTTCTGATAGGCTGCCAACGAGGTGGTGTACTGCACGGAGAGAAGGGCGGGGACAATGAGGGAGCCGACGGTGATGATCAAGTGGCCGATATGGAAGAGAAGCATGTAACAATAGGCGCGACCCTTGAAGTCCTGGATCAAGGGCAGATAGCGCCGCCGAATGGTGTTCTTGCGTTCTTCGTGGAGATTGGCTGTGCTCAAAACGGCCTCGTACCGTTCTTCTTCATTCTCTTTGCAGCACTGTCGGGGTTTATAGGGGACAATTGTGGTTGTTATTGCTGCTATTGCTATTGCTTCCTTCGGCTTCGAACGGCTGGCCATCTCTACAGGGGACGGGTAAATTTGATGCGTGTATAGCTGCATACACACATCAACTATGTCTGAACACCTTCCCGTTCGATCTATTGTATTTATAGAGGGGAATGAATGCAGCGATGAGATCGTGATTCCTCAGCGGCTCTTTACGGAGTGGCTGGACTTCTTCCCCCACGGCTCTTCTATGCTGGCCACGCTAACCTATGAGGGACTTAAACGGGTTGTGTGCATCGGAAGCGGCCATGCAAGCGAATATCTCTACTGCCCCCAGTGGATTCTGAACCATCTGGGATCCTTGGACGATGAATCACTTGTTACTGTGGAACCCTATCTGGAGACGCTTCCCATCGCCACTCGGATTGTTCTGAAAGTCCTGTATCGCGAGGACGAGTCCATGGATCTGCGATCGGCCGTGGAAACTCATCTGGATCGCTTTCATGTGCTGGAGCCCGAGACCACTCTTGACATCCATGCCGAATCTCCTCTCTGTGTCTGGGTAGAGGCCGTGGAGCCGTTTGGTTGTGTGGCCTTGGGAGGGGAGGTCATTCTGGAGTTCTTGGAAGAAGAACCAGAACCAGAACCAGAACCAGAACCAGAACAACCAGAACAACCAGAACAACAAGAACAACAACCCGCAATTGCTACAAGTATGACAGCCGACCAAAAGGAGGTCATGCGCTTAGCGCGTATTAAACGATTTACACTTCAGTCTAGTTAGAATGAATTTCCCATTTGTTCGCATTCGCGGGCGGCATACCTTTTTTCCTCCCTATTATACACGGATACAGTGTAGTGCAAAACAGAGTCAGATCGGCACAACAACGTCTGTTCTGCTCTATTCCAATTATACCCACAAGGTCTACTCCGAATCACACCCTATACATAAGCCCCTCTGCCCTCTAGAGGCCGAATGGGCGGCTCTGTTTCACGGAGTTCAACTCGCCCGCCGTCGCTCCGATCACTGCATTGCCCTTGAGTCCGATCATCCTCTTATCCTAGGACTTATAGTGCCCGGTACACAGTATCAGGGATCCAGTAACTATTTTAAGCGGCGATTACTGGATCTGATGACCCCCTTTGACTGGGTCGGTGCCCGTCTGATTACACCCGCTGAGAACTATAGTCGGGGACATCTCACCTGAGGGAGAGTCCTGTTTTCAAAGGAAGAAGATGTTGCTGGTAATAGGTCTCAAAGTCCCGAATGGACTCTAGGAAATTCGGTTGTGGCATAAAGGCCACGGGTCTCTTATCGCGCAAATAGGCAATGGCCTGTTGCGTGGTCAAGTGCTTCTGAAAAATCAGGAACATAGCGACCGAGGCCGCCGATCGTTGGCGGCCTGCCATACAGTGCACCAGGATCCTATGGCCTTGTTTATGATGCTTGAGAATCGTCATGACAATCTCAGGTGCCCACAAGCCCGCATTGCGAATCTCCTCCTCCTGTAAGTTATCGTCCAGGGGCACACGATACTGATACTCCGCAATTCCTTTAAAGGGCAGATCTTTCGTGCAGTTAATCACCACATCGATATGGTTGCCGCGTAAAAAAGCCTCATCCTGACTGGCATGATAATCGCCAAGCCACAGACGATCCAGCACTTCGTTCGAGTGCCGATAGGTCTCCATTCTACGAATAGGATGTGGCAATGTTTAGATCAGCACAATTAATAATCACACGTCTATCTAGGATGCGCCCTCCATTCACGGATGGCTGGAACTCGTTCTGGCATCTCGCCCTCGGTATGCTGGCGGTCGAGCTGCCCTGGACTGCGCTTCTCTTTTTACTTTATCAATTTATCCTCAAGTACGATGCCAATTCGCCCATCGACACCTTTGAGTATTTGATGGGCGCTGTCACCTATCTCGTTCTCTGCAGCCTGACGCCCCTTCTAAAACGATTCAGGCTCAAAATTTGATATGGATTCGCTATAGAAACCTGCCAACCATAATGATCACACGCCACTTCTATCGGTTTGACGAAGTCCGGGCTGCCCTCTTGTATGCCATTATGAGAGGGCGTCCCTTAGAAACGGCCTTCTGGGTACAGGAACTTGTGGACACTACTCTGTACAAGGAGGTCTGGGCAACCCTTGTGGAGGCCTGGTTGTGGTTCTCCTTGGCCACCGATCCCAACTGGATCTGCGATATTCGCCTCGGATCGGATGTATCCGATCTGCATCTGGCCGCCTACAGGTTGTGCACGAATCCCAAAGACAATTCCCTGTGGGCGACCCTTCTGACAGATCTGCATCCTGACACGCTCTGTGCAAATGTCCCCTCCGTCCTCCCCTATTCGCAGCCCTGCCTGGAACGCTATCTCTCCCTTGCCCTCTTTCAACGAAAAGGTGTGGGCGCGATCTGGGCGGCACGGCGGCTTACGGGCAATGTGCAGCGACTGTTGCCTGATTTCTCGCGCATTGTGCCGTCCGTGCTCGCCGCGTGCGGCCTCGAGGGCGCCGTTTCTTTAAGTGCCCAAATACTCTTTATCTGCAGCCGTACGGAGGGGCGGCCTGGGATAGCTGTGCCGACGGAGATTGTGGCGGCCGTGCATCACTGGTCGGCGCTCAAGGGTCGCCGAAGTCGGCGTATGTTTGCGGTGCCGAAGGAGTGCCTCTATGGCCTTACGGAGCGGGGGCGATGCGTCGACACCATTGCCGAGTATCGCCGACTCGACGATCGGATCCGCGAGGAGCAATCAGGGTTCTGGAGTACGGCCTTGGCTCTCTATCAGCAAGGGGATCCTGATGAGGCCTTGGAGGCCTTCTACGCCGCCTTCTTCCCCGATGATATTCCTGATGAGTGGAGCGCCGAGGAGTGTGCCAAGAGCCATGGATTGGGGCTCGGATCGGCCGTTCCATCCCTCCAGAAGATCGGATCCCTCTGGTTCCAGGCGGAGAGCCGGTTTGTCTGGGGATTCTATGAGTGGCCGGCCGATCGCCCGCCCCTCCAGGGCTCGGACTTCCACCATGCGGCACAGCATTTAAACGCGGATCACGAAGATACAGTAGCCGCGCTCCTCGACCCTGTTCGTAAATTATTGATCGTTGAATAGAATGTTGTACCCTACGAGTCAACGATACGGATATATGCCCTTGCCACCGGCACAGCCGTGTGTGATGTGCAATATACCGTGCGATATTGTTCGGCAGTTTCCCTGTGGCTGTCATATGCCGATTCATCCCCCGTGTGTCTACACATTTATGCGACAGGGCGGGGTCTGTGCAAAATGCCACCAGGTCTGGGTGCAGATTGATACGGCGACGGTTACGACGGCATGGGACAGACAGGACATGCTTGTGAGTCGCCCCTCTACCACCCAGATCAGTTGCTGTGAAAGTAGCCGGCTAACCTATTTTTATTGTGTGATGTGCATGTTTCTACTTGCAGTGGCAGCCCTGTTGGCATATGTCTTATATAAGTTTCTCTAAGAACAGTCTAAACGTTTTCTGCGTCTATGAAATAGAATGCGTCTTCTTCTTGCAATTGCGGCTCTGTTCTTTGCTGCTGCGAACCCTCTGAACGCCTCGGAGTTCAACGGGACTCTCGTGCCGACCTATAACGATTCGCTGGTGGCTCCACCAATGCCTGCACCTGCGCCTCCTACGTCCAACCCTCCTACGTCCAACCCTCCTACGTCCAACCCTCCTACGTCCTCTCCGCCTACATCCTCTCCTCCTACATCCTCTCCGCCTACATCCTCTCCTCCTTCGTCCTCTCCGCCTTCAACCTCTAGCAGTGGTTCCTCCAGCAGTGGTTCCTCGACTTCTACCGGCGGCTCCTCCAGCGGCTCCTCGGGCGGTTCCTCTAGTTCTGGACGTCGTTACCGCTATCGCAATGTAGATTCCCATGCGACCTGATGAATTAGGTTTTATACTAAGCAGTAATTCTATCGAGCATCAAAGGATGCTCGATAGAATTTTCATTTGCCCTTTATCGTCTGCGTCGGGTCTTGTTCTTCGGCATCTTGCAGGCCGTCCGACCAAAGATCGCACACCCTATCCGTTTCCCTGAATGCCCCGTGGTCTTGGAGTCCGGAAAATCCCCCTTCCCCAGATCATCTTCGTCTTCGTGAACGATGAGGGCGCGTCCCAACAGGTCACCTGGCGTAATTCCGTGGATCAGATAGCTGTACGTGGCCGGTTCTGATCCATGCTGTTCTATATTCCCCAGATCTCCCGTGTGCCTGGGCTCTTTGGTTCCGGGTTTCGAGCCATGGTCACATGGTGTTCCGACATGGAAGTGTTCACAGGCGCCCATGCAGCCTTCGCCCCGCAAATCCCCTGCCTTGTGAATGTGAAATCCGTGTTTTCCTTTGGGCAGCTTTGTAAAGGTGACTTTTAGGCGCGTGCCATGGCCGACCTGCGTGGCCACGGCTTCCCCTTGGATCTGATCAGACTGAAAGACAGCGACGGTGTCGTGCATCTAGTAGACAGTATTATATAATTTATACTAGGTATATAGATGGGAGAGCGTGGCCACGGATTTGGAGAGGGTGCTGAAGTAGGAGTTGGAGTGAGCGCGGGCGCCCCAAAACCTCTATTACCACAGTTACAGGCATATCGTGACTCATTAGCCGATACAATAGCTCGCTGGCGAGCTGCTAAAGAGAGAAAAATACACGGTCATAATAAATATGCTCCAGGGGGGGCTGCAACAAATGCCGAAACAAGAGCATGGCTTATAAGACGTATTAAATTGCTTCAAACTCACATTACTAGAATAAAAGGCCAGATTCTTTCTAGGGGAGGTACTGTCCCTCCCTATGAAAGTTTTGTTGATAGAAGTCCCTTTTCGGGGACTCAAAAGAGTCGTACGCCCTCGGATATTCGGCAACTATTTGCAAGTATTGTATCTACACCTGCCCCTCCCGAATTAAATGCAGGATCAGTATTAAATGATAAAGAACTCGATGAGTTAAGCGTAGCTGATCTGAGTAGATGTTCATTTGCATCTCGCTCCTGTGGATGGATTTATAGATTCTTTGGTGCAGCGCGAGAAATGATGTCTGTCCGCGGAGGAACCCGTACACAGAAACGGCGTCGGCGGCGAACTCAGACACGCCGCGCCTGATCCACATCCAACGCCTCCAGTTCTCGCAAAGCCTCCGTATCCGCAATCAGTCGATCCTCCACCTGATCCCAGAGAGCACATTTTGGAAAGTGGCGACGAAATAGGTTTGCAAACTGCATCATCAAAATCTCATGAATCTCAATCTTAAAAAGATTTGACTCATAGGATTTCATGCAGAGAGTTCTCAGAAGCCCAATGAGGGTATGATCAGGATACCAGTAGACGGCACTCTCCAGAATAGTTTCAAAGCGTTCAGTCAAGGGAAATCGCGTAGCTGCCATGGAATCCTTGATAAAATCGAGAAGCATATCCTGCCCTTCCAGAGACTTCAGATTCTGGAGTTCCTCACGAATTGCCGTCATCCGTAGTTGCCGATGCATATAGCGCTTCCATACCTGTATCTGGAACTGCAGAGAACGATAGGTCGACAGGTCTTCGATGCGCTGCTTGGTGGAGCGCAGCTGCTCAAAGATCGAGATGAGCTGCACATACGTAAACGGGCGATTCGTAATGACATGAATGGGTTCTTTCGGTTCTGGAATGGTATACTGGCTGTGATAGAGATTCTTTCGAATGCCCTTGTTCAGTGAATCGGCCTCAAAGAGATAGCGTCTACGATCTTTCATCGAATAGACACAGATGGGTTCTTGAATGGGACTGAATGTGATGGGATCGATGGAATCGAGCGGCCGCTTATGGATTGTATGGAGTCGATAGGCGTTCAGAAGCCGTCGAAACTGAAAGCGGAGGCGGGATTCCACAAGATAGTCCTGGATCGACTGTTCATAAAAGGACGAAAAGGGGTTGGGCTTTAACAGCGGCACAAGGTAGTGATTGTGTAGCTGTCGGAACCGTTCGCCCAGGTTCAGTTTAAAGAGGGCAGCGATCTGGCAGTTTTTCGTATACAGTCCCATGAGCGGCTCAAAGGGGAAGGGTGTATGGGACATATTCGTGAACGATCGTCGTGGTCGCTTTTTTATCTGGAGACGCGCCCGTTCTTGTTGTCTCCTTTTTAAAACACTCGGCTTCATTCTATTAAAATAGAGCGATTCACTTAAGCTGGTTCTATTAGGAACAGCTGATTCGTCTCCTCCTTCCAGGTGCCTTGTACTGCGCCTGTGACATTCAGTACCTCTTCGCCCTGCAGCCAGAGGGGCGGGAGATCGGATCGATCCTGGAGTCGGCGAACGGGGGTTCCTGTAAGACAGGTCGGCCTGTCGACTGCATGCGACGCGCAGAACAGAGAGCCCGTTACAGTCGGAAGTCGGCAGCGACCTGCGACTACGCCAGGTCGAAAGGCCATACAGCAACTGGCGTCCGCATCCAGAATGGAGACATGGAAGACGGCCTTGGAGGGAAAGACGCGCTTCACCAACTCCTTTTCGTTCACTTGGAGGGTGGAGGCCATGTCTTTGACAAGTCGTTTCCCGTGGGCGAGCAGAGTGGCCTCTAAGCTCTCCCATAAGAGGCGATTGACTTTGTATTCACGAATAGGGGTCATAGGGTGCCGACTCTATGATCGCTCTACGTATCAAATTTAGCGATTTAAAACTATTTTCTTTTTTACTACTAATGCAAGCACCCCAATTGCAGGTCTGGGGTCCCGCCCTCTGGTCACTGTTTCATGCCCTTGCCGAAAAGGCGGGGCAGCGTCCACGCATTGAAAGTGAAGAGAAACGGCTGTGGCGACAGTTCATGCTCTCTCTGAGAGCCGTTATTCCGTGTCCCGCCTGCCAAAAACACTACAACGACTACATCAAGATCCATAGCTGGACACCCGTGCTGGAAGGAGAGGGCTGGGGCTCACGAATCAGGCACTGGTTCTGGGAGTTCCACAATGCCGTGCGCGGTACCAAGAGTCAGCCTCTCGAGTTCGAAGAGGAGCAGCTTGCCACAGCCTATACAAAGACGAAGGCCGACCTGGTTCCTTTCAAACAGATCTGGACAGAACATATGCGGCGCGGCTTGCCGCTGCATCTGTTGACACGGGACGACATGCAGCGATCTCTCCGATTCTTGGAAGAGCTCATTCTGCTAATTTTCTAATTCCTTGCTGTGGGCGGCATGCAGGCGTAGGGGGCATTTGTAACTGCATAGGGCACCAGAAGACGGCTCGCAATGCCGAACATATCGTTGAGACGCTGATCCGTCGGTATGCCAGCCATAAGAATACGATACCAGCCCATACCGAGCACGCCGCCCACAGCTGCCCCTAGCAGAACCCCATACCACTTTTCGCACATTTTCATTCGTATAACTAGCACTACAACCGCTAATAGTGTAATGGCTGCCATTCCCACGGCTGTATTTGTCTTACGCGCCGCCATTCCAGGAGAGAGAGCCTGTGTATCGTCATTAGGAGTTCCAACAGGTGCTGCTGCAGTAAACATCATTGCTGCATTTGTAATCATATAGCCAATGAAAAAGAAAGTCATGGGTACCCAGTAGCCGAGGTCGTTGCCTGGCTTAATTTCTGCTGTCGATTCCGTCGGATACAAATAGGAGGGAATGAGACTGCAGGCGGGGGCATCGCTACTCATACCTTGAAAGAGTGAGAATATAGAAAGGAATGCATTCAGGCCACTCATGAATGCCGGCAACACCACCAGATATCCAATTGAAAAGAAGAGCAGTGGATAATGCGCTGTAAAGAACCCCACAATAATCATGAACCCTGCAATCGAGAGCGGGAGATTCTGAAAGCCCGCCAAGATAAAATATCGTATATCGGATATGATTGTAAACAGAGTTGTCTTAATCGTATCCATACCTCTATTATGAGGGTTAAAAATCTAATCAGGCGCCCGATAGATTCGGGACACAGGTGTACAAGGGCTGCCCATTCTCTGTCTTATCCGTCAAATAGGGAAGTCCCGCAAAATTCATACTCTCTTTGCCAAATAGCGCTGAATTGAGATACCAGAATCCGATTCCCGCCAAGGCACCCAGCAGGATGGCGCCGATCAAACTCAGATGGGTCGAACAGGGGATGGCGCGAATATAGAACAGAATCAAAAGAAGGGTTGCACAGATCGCAGAAAAGATAACACGGCTCCCCCAGTTCGCACCCATCGTTCGGAGAACCTGGGCATACTGGAAGTTTGCTCCCAGCAGATAGGCGATCGTGGACGCCATATAGAACATGGGCATCGACACAATGCCTTCGTTCATGAAGATTCGCTCGGGTTCTAGGCGCGGCTGGAGAAACCCGGGGCGACAGTTCTTCCGTTCCTTCAGGTCGGCCTGTTTCAGAACAGGCCGCCCCACTACACTATCCATTACCAGATTGACAAGCTTATAGAATACACTGGATTCCAATAAGAACACTGCAAAGACACCATAGGGCAAGTGCTGTGTAATGACGTAGAGAACAAGTGATCCGAATAAGACAGAATCGGGAAAGAGCCGTGCAATCTCTTGAACGGCATTGCCGACCGATCCCAGATAAATTCCTAAATCCCTCGTAAAATTGTCTTGCCAGGATGGCGTTGGTGTAGCCATGATCCCTAGTTGTTCAAGGGATTAAATTTGATTCTTGTAAGAACAGAACACCTACGCTATGGGGATTCCGTCCTATTATCGAAAACTAGTGAACACACATGCCTCTCTTGTACGAAAGAGCCATCCTGGCGCAGTCGAGTGGCTCTGGATGGATTTCAATTGTCTGATCTATCACTGCCTTCGACGACCGGATCTGCGACCGTATCCTGGATCTGCAGGGCGACTGATATGGGAACAGGAGTTCTTGCAGTCCATTGTAGCGTATCTCAAAAAGGTCGTAGGGGAAGTCCGCCCTTCGAAAGGGGTCTATATTGCCATTGACGGGGTCGTGCCGATGGCCAAGATGCGCCAACAGCGGTTGCGGCGATTCAAGAGTGCTTGGTTGACGGAAAAGGGACTGGCGGAGGGACAGGAGGCCGGCAAAGAACGCTGGGACTCTCACTCGGGATCTTTGATCCCGAGTGAGCCTACCACACCTCGCGTTAAGCGCGAGGTGTGGGATCAGAATGCGATTACGCCTGGCACGGAGTTCATGCGGTCGTTACGATTGGCTCTGGAGAAAGAGGTCGGCAAACACAAGGGGTGGCGCCTCTCCTCCTCGGATGAGCCTGGGGAAGGGGAGCACAAGGTTATGGCGGAGATACGCAGTTGTTGTAGCGCAGCAAATCATGCCGTCTATGGCTTGGACGCCGACCTTATCGTGCTCTCCCTCTTAACCCAAGATTCCCTTCAAGCAAAGGGGATTCAGCGGATCCACCTCTTTCGGGAAGAGGTGGAGAACGGATCTCTGGTGCGAAATTCGATGGGCGAAGAGGAGTTCCAGTGGTTTTCCATTGACACATTGCGAGACATCTTGCTCAAACGCACACCTATTCGTGATTACTGCTGTGCCATGTCGTTCTTGGGCAATGACTTTCTGCCCTCGTCGCTCGGTCTCAAGATGCGCGAAGACGGTCATGATACGCTTATGGATCTATTGATGGCTCTGCACGCAAAGGGATTGCATTTGGTGGATTCGAAGGATGAGATCGATCGAACGGGACTGCTGGAGCTGCTGCGAATCTTGGATGCACAAGAAGAGAAGGCCATTGAAGCCTCTCTCTGTCGGAAGATTCAACAGGGGCGGCCGTATGCTACTGTAGAACTCCCTGTGGGGGATCTGAACTGGGCATTGAAGCAGCAGGCGGAGGCCTGCTTGATGGACGGGAAACGCTTACGCAAGGACTGGCGTTCGATCTATCAGACAAAGTGTTTGCAGGACGGCTTGGACACGAATAGGGTCTATGTGCAGGGACTGTACTGGATCTGGAACTATTATCGGGGTGAATTGGTGTGCTACAATTGGCATTATCCGTGGAATCTGCCACCGCTCTGGAATGCTGTTGCTGCTGTTATTGCTGTTGCCGATGCAACAGCAACAGCAACAGCAGCACCAGTCCCTGTTGTCAAAGCGAGTGATATCCTCCCTGTCGAACAACTCTGTCTTGTTCTGCCCCCTGCGTCGTGGCATCTAATTCCATCAGCAAAGCACCAAATGTTGATGGCAAAGGCTCCGTATCTCTTTCCGAAGGAATTTGGGTTCTGTTCCTTGGGAAAACGATGGTTCTGGGAATGCGAGGCGAAGATCCCCATTCCGACGATTCTGGAGGTCAAGGGGCTTCTTCTGTAGACAGCCTATGCTGTCTGTGTAGACAGCCTAGCTGTCTGTGTAGACAGCCTAGCTGTCTACTTCCGCTGGCTCTTCCGCTGGCTCTTCCGCTGGCTCTTCCGCTTCTTTGCATGCCTCTTTGTTCGCCGACGGCCACCCGATTGAGCTGTAGTTAAAGAGTTGTTCGGCCTACTATTCGGATTTACAGGTGGACTACTGTTCGCATTATTTTTTCTCTTCTGGTTCATCGGCACTACATCGTTCTGCATCGGTGTCTCTTCCTGCGACCTGTTGATCCCCATTCTCTACTAAGAGGGTGTGAGTTTGTTCTTATAAAAGATCTGCCCTCCTTGAGAAGAGGAATGGGGCAGGGCGTCAGTCTGAACGCATTTGATCCAGCCCATGTACGGATCTATTCGAATGTTCTCCAACTCAAATCCCCGCATCTCCGTGTGCAGATGATTCAGACCTGCTTGGCCGGCGCCGAATATATGCAGAGCGCCAAGCGCGCCGGTATCTACAGCTACCTTCTGAACTATGTGAGCACAGTGCAGAGTGGTGGATCTCCACCATTTCTTCCGGGAGAACAGCAACAACAGCAGCCAGCCGTGCCAAGATCGCTCAATTCATTCCAGAACCCCGTCGTCTATCCGAAACCGGAGGTTCAATCCCTTCGGGATCGTGACCAGATGCAGGCCTACAAGGAGAAACCGGTGAGTTCCTGGACGCAGTTGTCCCAGACGCCCCAGCAGAAAATGGTCAGCTACTTTTCGTCCTGCTTAGAGGTTCTCGGCATCCAAGAGGAGATCGCGTTAACCGAGGAGACGCTGAAAAAGGCCTACAAACGAGCCTCGTTGAAAGCCCATCCGGACAAGGGCGGCTCGGAAGAACAGTTCGAGGCCATCACCCGTGCCTTTGCGTATTTAACGGAGATTCTGAAGCGGATCCAGGGGGGTCGCGAGGGGGGCTTAAAGGAGGTGACTGCGCCTACGGCTCTGACCTCGGGTCGTACCGAAGATGCCAAGGCGTGGCAGCACGTGGAGCCCGTGCGGCTCAATTCGAAGAACCTGGATATGAACGCCTTCAACCAGATGTTCGAGAAGACACACATGGTGGATCCGGATCACGACGGCTACGGGGACTGGCTCAAAGACGAAATGGCCGACAAGGGCTCTGCATCGTCTGCAAAATTCAGCGGCAAATTCAATCGGGATGTCTTTAACTCCATGTTTGACGAGGAGGCGCGTTTGAAGGGCGTCAAGAGCCAGCAGATCATTCACCCCGAGGCCATGGCCATGACGCTGGCACCGACCATGGGCTTGGAACTCGGCCGAGAACGCCCTGACAGTTTCACACCGGCACCGAACGCGAAACACCAGTTCTCCGATCTCAAGGACGCCTATGTGAGGGAGGCGACAATTTCAGACAAGGTCTCGAATGTCCGCGTAGAGGCGCGCTCTATCGATATGTACAGGGCGAGCCGTGAGAAGGCGCCTGAACCGTTGTCTCATCATGAACAGCAGCAGCTGGCGGCTGCTGAGCAGCAGATCAAGCAGAGGGAGCAGCATCGGCAGGTACGGGCGGCGAGCCAGGGCGTTCTGGAGAACCAGTACTTTGAGCGGATGAAGCAGCTGGTTATAGCAGACAAATAAGAGCTGTGCTCATTAAGGTGTTGCTTAGCAACACCTTATAGCACAGCTCTGATAGTCCTGACCCGTTGGGTCAGGACTATATTATAACCTCTGCTTCCAAAGGAAGCAGAGGTTATCTGAGGGTAAAATGATTGATACTCGCCCTTCGGGCGAGTATCGCTCGTACTCCCCAGTCCAAAGGACTGGGGAGTATCCAGTTCTCTGATCCTTTGGATCAGAGAACTCGTGCATTTATCCTAAGAACTATTTCTGAAAGACACTAGAACTACCTAACGGTTGTACCCCACTTATGCATTTATTTTAAGAACTATTTCTGAAAGACACTAGAACTACCTAAAGGTTGCAACAGAACACTATATAGTCCCATGAACGCTGATTCAGTCGTCCTCTGGTATCAACGCGAGAATGGGGATTTTCGGGTCTCCGTGAATTCCGTGGCCGATGGCTACCAGATCACGGTCAAGGAACTGGATGAGCGCGATCCCCAGGACTCCCAGGAGTTCACCTTCCGTGACTTCGAGCATCTGCAGAACTATCTGAATACCCTCCATGAGCAGGTGCTGAACGACCAGGATCAGAGGGAGCCGTTCAAGCATCTCCAGTATTCCGTACCCTACTTTCCGTCGATCATTATGACGGTGGAGTCTCTAAAGACGAATCCGGGCTATTTCTACCGCTTCATGCAGGCGCTGGAGTTCTATTTCAGTTGAGAAGACAATTCGTTCTCCAATTTTAATAATTATTAACTAATCTTAGCAAATAGTTAATAATTAGTTGTTGAATTTAAGAAGGCCAGCTAGTATGGCAAAACTCAGAGTGCCCCACACTGTCTGGAGAAAATAAATCCATCACTAACAGGGAACATGGAATCCAGTACTAAATTTATTCTGGTCTTGGTGATTCTTGTGCTAGTGGCAGCCATCTTCGCCTTTATGCACAGCCGCCGATTAGTGGAAGAGAATCCCTTTCGGAACAAGCATTTGCTGAAGAAGGGTATGGAAAAACCCGTCCTGTGGATCTACTACGACACCAGCGATGTGAATTCCGCGCGCTGGTACGACTTTGGCGGTCGCTCCAGTCGCGCTCTCAATCTGCCGTTCCTGAACCTCTGTTACCAGACGGCCGTTCTTCAGAACCAGCAGACCTATCGCATTGAAGTCATCAATGGACTGACAGGGTTGCAGACGCTTTTAGGAATGGAGGCGATGCCCGTCCGGCTCCAGAATCCGATCCAGTCCGTCAATGCTGCCGAGATGACCTGGATACGGGCGGCGGTCTTAGCCAAGTTCGGCGGCCTGTGGCTCGATCCCCACACCATCTGCCTGCGCCCCTTTGGTCAACTCCCAAAGAAGTCGCCGATCTTCTTTGGGACGGACTTGAATGAGACCTATGCCGGCAAGGAGGGCACGGCGCTTCCTGGCTTTCGCTGCATCTGGTCGCCCAGACCTTTAAGTCCTCTGTTTGTGGAATGGGCGGAGATCGCAAAGGCTCGTCTGGACGCTCAGGGAGGCGGGCAGCAGATCCGTCGCGACGAGAACTGGGACTGGATTGCATTGAGCAAGAAGTACCCTGGTGTTCAGGTTGATTATGCGGCCGAATGTGCGCGCAAGAAGGGCGGGCTCAGGCTCCAGCTCGAGGATCTGCTGGCCTCGGGCTTGGACGGTCAGCTGCCCTTTGGCGTTCCTGCACAGAGTGTCTATGTTCCGATCATGTGGCCAGAACTCCGCGACCGCGAGATGTTCGGTTGGTTCTTGCGGATGAGCGAGGAACAGATCATGGAATCGGATATTTCGGTACGCTATTTGTTGGAACGCGGATTAACCGTGTTGCGACAACTAGATGCTCCAAAGAAATATATTATAACGGATGTTCCTGAATAGTCTTGTAATAGATATTCTGTAGCGAGAGAACGGATGTATTGCCTTTGCAATAGGCAATCCATGCGTTCAGCAAAAAGACATGCACCAATGTGTTCTCATTCATGGAGCCCTCTCCAAAGAGGCGATGGATCGTCTGAAAGGACTCCAGAATGTCCTCAAAGGTGTAGCCCTTTTTCCAGATCTCAAGCAACTGATAGGTGCCAGGGACGAGGCTCCGTTCTGCAAGGCTGTTTAACAGGGGCAGAAAGTCGAGATGGAACGGCGTCGAACAGATGGTCTGGATCAGGCCGCTCGTCGGCCTCCTATTCGTCGTTATGAGAATGTTGCGGACTAAGATCAAGAGTCGCATGAAATCGCTGACATTGTTCTGGCAGGTGTTCAGGATCCATGACCAGAGCTCCTCTGTAAACAGTTCTTGATGGGGCATCTTCACGCGTTCCAAGAACGCGGCCTGGTGCTCATAGGGATCCAGTAAATCCATGGTCACATGGATGGTACGGCTTCTGAGTGCAGGGATGAGATCTTCGATGGAGTTCCCGACAAAGATGAAACGCGTGATATGACTATAGGTTTCCATGGGTCGCCTGAGAGCCTGCTGAGAGATCTGAGGGAACGTATCCACATCGTCGATGATGACCCAGCGATAGATCTTGTTGGTGGTGACGTCGTTCAAGAATGCACCTGGATTCATTTGGCGGATAAACATCGTCACATGGTTTCGAATGGTCTGGATGCCCCGATCCTGATCGGGTGTTAACAGCATGCACTCGTCCAAGGATTCCTCGCCCCATAACTCAGGGTTTTTGCGTTTTCTTGTAGTGGCATAATGCTTCAAGAGCTCTTTGACGAGCGTGGTTTTTCCGGTTCCGGCGGCGCCTGTGAGAAAGATGTGGCAACTTGTTTCTAAGAGGTGGAGACACTGTTTCCAAGGGGCTTGTTGGCCTATGAGGGAAGCCATTAGAGATGGAAGGGGATAGACTTTATACCGCCTTTCTTTTATACTAGGCTGTGCCGTTAAGAATCTAATTACGCCCCCTCCTATGGAGGGGGCGTAATTTTATACTAAGCGGTACGAATAGGGATGAGTAAACCAACTCCAAACGAAACAATTAATTCTTTATTTGCTCATTCTAGTTCTCTTATGTCTGCGGCACCCTCTTCGCAAATTTCCCCTCCGCCAATCACCTATTCAGATAATGGAAGCCGCGCCATCATGCCAGGCCTATCTGTGCGATTAAATGAATCACCTTTGGCAGTGAATGTAGCTGTATCTAGACCAGCTCTTGCAGCTAATGTAGCTGTATCTGTCCCAGCTCTTGCGCCTCCTGCTGTAAATAAATTAGATATATTGCTTCAAGAATATGAATTTGATATTTTACGCATATTTACAGATTATTTTGTAACAAACCGTGAAACAGTACTTACGAGTGTAAATAAATCTGGATGGGCGCGGCCAGGTGACTGGAATTATCCGATCGATGACTCCTATCTATTTTTATTGAAAGGTGGCAATGCTATTAAACTATGGAAACACATAGCTGCAGACAGTGATTATCCAATGCCGAATCTTGGAGATATGGATTGCGTATTCCTTATTAATCCTAGACTACCGTTATATGCTTTTAATAGTCTTTTAACACATTTAATGGAGCAAGCACACAGATTATTCATGGCTAATATACCTAGCGCTAGAAAGATAAGAAATATTCCATTTGTAAAGATGAATTCGAATAGCTATATGAGCAGACTCCAATCATTTGATAAAAAACCTATTGATAATATGCTGATACCGCTTATAATACAGCAACCACAGGAAATAATATATCCATCCCATATTACAGGTAAGGGAGTATCTGCACAAATAACACTAATGAAATTATTCTTAAATACTATAGCAAGTCCTAAACGAGAATTAATTGATATATCTTTTTTACATCGGGCGCACCCATTGTTAGGATTTCAATATGATCTATATTCAATTGATTACCCGAAAGTAATTACTATTAAAAATACATCTAAAATTTCGAATGAACACCCTATTTCTATTGCAAAACCCATTGCCCTTTTATACGAACAGTCTGTTATACAAACCCCATCCTTTGAAACAAGAGCAGATAAACTTGAGAAACGACACGGATATATTGATTATCTTAGAAGTCGACCAAATGTACAAAATAATATGAGCAAGCGCACTACAAGAAATGCTCTTAGAAGAACAGTAAAAGCACAATATAATAAAATTACAAATACATTTGGTAAATCTACTGCAAATTATCTACTTCAGAGAAATGCATGGCATATATATACAAAGCTACGAAATAATATGCTACAAAAGACAAATACACGCCATTTGTTACTTGGAATGCACCCTTGCCAGGACAGCCACCCTTACCAGGCGCCCTATTGCCAAATGCATCCACACTCTACGATCCTTTGCTAGAATCGGCAGGATTTGAAGTCTAAAGCATTCCATCCCTTCTTTTGAAAGCAAATGAGCCAAGACCTCTACAAACTGCTCGGTATTGAGCGTTCGGCCTCTTCAAGCGATGTGAAGCGCGCCTTTCACAAGCTTGCGCTTCAACACCATCCTGACAAGGGCGGCAATGAGGAGACCTTCAAAAAGATGCAGCAGGCCTATGAAGTACTCAGCGACGACGGAAAGCGGCGGCACTATGACGCCACGGGGCAGGTTCCTGGAGACCAGTTGGGCGAACAACAGGGCGGCATGCCCTTTCCGTTCCCCTTCGACATTGGCAACCTCTTTGGGATGTTCGGGCAAGGCGGGCGGCCGCCCAGACATCGGGGCATGAAGCCGCCCCCCAAACAGGAGAAGCTCAAACTGACCTTGGCGCAGTTGTACTTCGGCCACTCGTTTCAGATCCACCTGGATCGCTTCAAGGCCTGTGGATCGTGCCAGGGCTCAGGCGCCAAGCGCAAGGAGTCCTGCGGTTCATGTGGCGGCGGAGGAATGGTCATACAGACTATGAATCTGGGCGGGATGATTATGCAGAGCCAAGGGCCCTGCAGGGACTGCAACGGAGAGGGCAGTCGGATTGTGGAATCCTGTCCAGGATGTAACGGCAACAAAAAGGTACAGGAGAAGCGCGTGATTGATGTGCAGATTCCCGCGGGTACCCAGGATGGGGAGGTCTTCACCTTTCAGGAGGTCTGTTCGGAAGTCCCCGAATTCGAGAAGGCGGGGGATCTTCAGTTGACGATCGAGCCGGCGGGCGCTGCGTGGAAACGGATAGGAAGTAAGGGACAGCACTTGGAGTACGAGGTGTCGCTGAACTTGGCGGAGTCGCTCATCGGGACGAAGGTGAAGCTGGAGGGACATCCGGCCTGGGACGAGGGGCTATGGCTTTCCGTGCCACCGGCGTCGTTTCAGGAGGATGTCTACTGTGTGACGGGCTTGGGGATGCCGCTGAAGGGGACTACAAATGCATACGGAGATCTCTATCTACGGATCAAGATCTCTGCGAAGTTGTCGGAACGGAAGGAGCTGAGTTCTGAGGCGCTGCAGTCCCAGCTCCGAGCCGTATTCAGCCCTTTATGCCGGCCGCAGGAGGTGCCGGCTGATACGGAGGTACAGAAGGAGCTGTATCTCACAAAGTTGCCATAAGGGGGCAACCCCCTTTAAGAACGATCACGCATCGTCGCATCATACTGTTCCGTAGAGGTTCCCAAATAGTAATCTGGATTCAAGCCAGCATTGTCATAGGCTGCCTTGTTGTCCAAAAGAAGCCCGGGCGCATTCACGAGCTGATAGCCAAGAGCTTGGTGGTTGCCCCCCTGCTGACTGCGACGCTGCTGGTTACGGCGTTGGCTCTTGCGTTGGCTCTTACGCCCCTTCCGCCTCTGCGTCCGGCGCCTACGCCGACGGCGGCCGCCGGACTGATCCTCCATCGTCGGTGCAAGTGTCTCATCCCTCAGCATCGCAGAGTCCGCGATCGCCTGATCAATCCCGTTCAGCATCGCAGAGGCTCGGAGGCCAGGATCCAGAGTTCCGAAGGCCTGCTCCAGAGGAGCCGAGCCCCCGTGCTGTGCCTGGTGGTATTGTGCAAAGTCTTCGCCCTGTGCAAAGGACTGCTCACTTGCAGAGCTTCCATAGAGACTGGCGGCAATTGGAGCCGCACCCCCCCGGATGCGTCTGCTCCCGATGCGTCTGCTCCCGATGCGTCTGCTACGCCTATTCCGATGTTTCCGCGCCGCGCGTCTTGATTTCGCCATTCTATTAGTGGCTTATTAAATAATTTTGGGATCGCTTAGTAGAAACAATGGAACCTCAGTGGATGGAGAAGATCTCAAGCAAGACAGTCTGCGATTTCTACTATATCATTTTCGTTGTATACGCAGTTCTCGCGGCCATCGCCGTGGTCAACGTAGTCGTTGTCTTCTTCCTCAAGATCCCCCTGTCCGTCAAGCTGACCATGGCCGTGCAGGGGATTGTGGCCGCTGCATTACTGGTGGTTCTCTCCATGTTCCAGTACATTGTGTGCGACCGGGCACTCCTTTCCAAGCAGGCACAGCAGACGGCGGAGGGGTTTTACAGCAAGGCGGGAAGCTCGAGCCGTAAGTAAATGTGTAGGCGGTGTATTTTTAATATAATTTTATACTAAATTATATTAAAATGCAGCCTAGACCATATTACTCATTGTCCGCCTGCAGAGCGGCCAGATTGACCTTACGCTTCTGGATCTTTCCCGATACAACGTAAATGGAGTTCTCCGTCAGGATCAAAAAATCGTCGCCGACCTTGTACAGCTTCTGCACAAGCGAGGTGAACTCCTCCTTGGATTTGACCAGCACCTTATCCTTGTCCTTGGATTCACTGTCCTCGCCCAGGAACGCCTTGCCCGTCGCCGTGGCCACATAGTAATCGAGCTGGATTGGCTTGTCCAGCTGAATCGCCAGCTTCGAGGCCTGGACAAGGCACGTTGCATTCGGAAGAGGATCCTGAGTTGCAGGGGCTGTTGCGGCCGGAGGGGGAGTCGACATGGGAATTCTGAAGTCTATCAATAGTTCCGTAGCGTTTGTTTAAACGCGCTTAATCAACACCTCCGTAGCATGGGCTCGGAAGACGCCGTTCAAGAAGACATAGGCCGCCTGAATCTGATCCATCGTTCTGGCGCCGGTAATAATGATCTTGCCCGTTCGAAAGATGCTCATCGTAATGCGTTTGCACTCTCCTTCTCCGTCGCCCGTACCCTGTCCCTTGCAGAATCCCTTGCAAGAACAGATACCCGTGCCCTTGTTGTTCGTGTTGTAGAAGAACTTCGTATTGACCCCCTGATAAATCGTCTTCTCCAGCATGGAGAAGAGGTTGTACTCTTCCATCAGGATTCGGTGGAGATTGTCCTGCTGAATGTCGTGGCTCAACGAATAGTCGGTGTTAATGAGGGAGACACTGACCTTTGTAACCGCTGCCTCCTTTGTCGTATCCGTGAAGGGACTCTCAGGTAGCCTCTTGATCTGCGCCAGAAGCCACTCCACGCCCTCCACGGCAAACGCCTGGCTCGTCACACCCGTCATCTGAATTCCGCCATTCCCAAAGATCTTCATATTGAGCTCCTTCCATCCCGTGGGGGTTGGGCGGCGCAGCACAATTGTGCTTTGATTGAAGAATGACTTGGGGGTGGCCTTGCGATTCGTGAAGAGATCCTTGTAGCAGGCACCGAACACTTCCGTATTGTGCTCCAGCTTGAGAATCCCTTCGCCAGGATATCCGATCGGAATGAGCTGCGTCCTGAGTTGCCGAAAGAGACTGTCACGTTGAATTGGCATGCCCCAATTGGCCGTCACGGTCATTGTAGAGATACGAAGAGGTGTGATTGTGAAGTCAGACGACAGCTGAATGACTTGATTTTGAACGGCTGTCATCGAATCGAATTAGTGCCCTTCTGTCTTTAAACTCGCCTCAAATTTTTGTTGAATGCTATGAATGAGGCTGGCGACTAGACCATAGCAACGCGTCCATTCCACCCCCGCATTCAGAAGGGGCATGCACCGATTGATCTGCTCCAAGAGATCCTTGTCCAACAAAAAGAGTGTGTTTGCAAGCAACAACAGTTCTGTTAGAATAGTTGACAGTTCCGCGGAATTGGTTCGCAGAAACTCGGGAATCTGGTCGGGATGATGATTGAGATAGAACTCAAGGCGTGCATCCGTTTCGGGCTTTTTAAGGGCGAGGCGGAGATCCCCGCGACTGATCTCTTGGAAGGCGGTTCTCTGAATACAAGCGGAGTGGGTGGAGCCATTCTTCTGGGTGGAGGGGTCGCTCAGGGGAAGCAATGCTTCCCCTGAGCCATGCCTCGATGCAGCCAATGGCTGCATCGAGGGGTCGCTCGCCAGACGCGCAGCGTCTGGCGAGCCATTCTTCCACCCAACCATCGGTTGGGTGGAAGGATCATACCGAATCCGCAGCAACCGTTGGCGCAACTTCGGATGAATGCGGCTCTGCGAATTGCAGATCAGAATCATACAGACATCCTTCGGATCCCTGTCCAGGATGGTCTGGAGGGAGAGTTGCGCCGCCTCGGTCAGGGTTTCACATTCGTCTAGAATAATGAAACGGGGCGCCACCTGACTCGACACCTGAATAGACGACCAGGAGGCGCGCAGAAACGGAAAGATCTTCTGCCGAATAGCCTCCAAGGATCGCTCATCGGCGGCATTCATGGAGATGCACATGAGCGCCTTCTGCTGTTTCCAGATCTGCGAGACCAGCCATTCGGCACTGGTTGTCTTGCCCGATCCTGGGGGGCCAAAGAGAAGCAGATGCTGAAGTGAACTGGGATTCTTGACAAAGAGATCAAAATACAAACGCACCCGGGGGCACCAGAACTCCTTATTAATGACGGAGGTCATTGAAACTCCTTCCTCTAGGAACCATGAAACTGGTTTAAACCCCTTCCAAAGGGTCTAAACCTTTGGCGACTTAGAAGGATAGGATGTCATCACGAGGCCGCGGACGCAAAGCAAAGGTTGTCGAGGAGGAAGAGGCGCCCAAACGTTCTAAAAAGAAGCAGTTCTCCGTGGTGGCCGTGGTCACCCCCACGAGCATCGAGGGGTCTTTGCAGCCCGAGGTGCGAAAGCCCTTAATTGCCCATCTGCCCATTCAGAGCCGCGACATCATGCTTCATGATGCCCCTATACAGTACAATCCCGTGCCACCCACGAATGTGGAGCCCTATGATGAGCATATCGATGATCCGTTCTCGGAGGTGGTAGCCCCCATAGAGGCTGCACCCGTCGCTACTATTGCAACTGCAACCACAACCACAACCACAACAAGCGATGTCCCCGACTATTATAAGAAGGGCACGCTTCTTGTTCAGTACCAGGGAACCGCGGACATAAAAGCCATCCCTGACCGCGTCGACATCGCCTGCTTCTGGTGCTGCCACAGTTTTGAGCACAAGCCCGTCATCCTCCCTATCCGTGATCAAGGGGAGTATATTCAGGTCAGTGGAAACTACTGTTCTCCTGAGTGTGCCATGTCCCACCTGTTTGACCAGCGCCAGGATGCCTATGCGCGCTGGGAACAACTCTCCCTTTTGAACCGCCTGTATGGCTCTATGAATCCGCTGAGACCCGCGCCCCCTAAACAGATTCTCAAGCTGTTCGGAGGCCCCATGAGTATAGAGGAGTATCGGTCGCTTCTGCAGAGTGCCAAGCTCCGCGTCGACATTCATCTGCCTCCCATGGTTTCTCTTCTGGCCACGATGGATACGAAGCCCATCGATTTCTATGATGTCAGTCTTACGAAGGGCGTCATGGAAACGGTCAAAGAGCGTCTGGCCAAGGCCGAAGAGGTGCTGAAGCTAAAGCGTACAAAGCCCCTGAAGGCCTGGGAATCGACGCTCGATGCCTGCATTAATCTGAGAGTCCGAACTTAGTCCGCAACCTCTGTCAGTTCAATATCCACCTCGGCTTCGGGTGCGGTACTCGTAATTCCGAGAACCCGATCGGCGTAGATATGAATCTTCTTTACAAGGTCAGCCTGGAAGATGAAGATGATAAAGAGCAGAACGGCACCCCCGCCCAATTCTTTCAGTCGTCTGTGCTGGAATCCTGCCACCCCGTCCAACGGATAGGGAATTGCGCTCACGAGGTTGCGTAGCACATAGGCCACAATTGCAATAAAGAAAAAATTGGCCAAAATATCCAGTGTAAAGAGACCGATCGGATACTCTTCCCACTTGGTAGGCGTTTTTGATTGAAACAGGGCATAGACCGAGTCATAGGCTCTGGCGGCCAGAAGACCGGCAACAAAGAAATAGGTCGTTGTTAATCCAATGTCTAGGAATTTAACGGCCACAAACGCGGGCGTATAGGGCGGATCACTCATCTGCTTGTGTTTGTGCCCTTCGAAGAATACCATTCTACTTGGCAGATCTAAAAATTTGATTTTCAAAATTCTGAAAGGGGCAGGTATACAACCATAATGGAACAGACAATGACGACTGGATTTCTGAAGAACATTCGGGAGATTACGCAGCGCTACGTGCAAGAAGTAGAGCAGGAGAGTCAGCAATTTGCGGCGGCCATTCATGCCATTCGCGGCATACCTGCACCTGTGACTTCCTCTATTGAACAGAGGCTGAATCAACTCGAACAGAACTATCAGCGACAACTTCAAAAGACGGTGGCCGGTTTGTCGGAGGATATTGGAGATCTGGACAGTCGCTTGGCTGCCATTGAACGGGAGCAGCGAGAGGAGGAACCCTGGGCTTCCTGGCCGGTCGGTGAATCTCTTGCCGAGTCACTGCACAATGTGGTTGTAATAGATCCGCCAGTTGTTGACAATAGTAGCCGTAACATTGTCGTTCACATGAACGACGAGGATGTCGATATGGGTTCTTCTGTACTTGAAACAAAGACTGTGGAAATTAAGCAAGTGCAAGGGAAGCCGACTGTTACTGAGGTGAAGCCGGCTGTTGTTACTGAGGTGAAACCAGTTGCTGTTGCTGAGGTAAAGCCAACGGTTGCTGTCAAGCAAATGGATGATGCAGAAGAGGAGGAAGAGGAAGAGGAAGAGGAAGAGGAAGAGGAAGAGGAAGAGGAGGGACTTGAGCTAGAGGAGTTTACATTCAATGGCGATTCCTATTACAAAGACACGGATAACAATGTATATACTGCAAATGAAGAGGGCGAGGTGGAGGAGACGCCCATTGGCCGCTGGCTCGAAAAGCGCCAAACGATCAAGTTCTATACAGCCACACCAGCCTAAACATTTGCCGTATTCTCTGTATAGAAGATGGCAACCAAGCTATATCTATTGGGATTGTACAACCAGTGTACGGAAATTATCAAGAAATCCTGCGAAGCCTCTGCACTCCTTTTGAATGCTACCTGCAACTATCTGAACGGCACGTCCAATGAATGGTATTTTTTGTCAACGGATCTCGTAATTCCTGCATCCGCCTATACCGCTCGTACCTCCAATCAGAAAGCGCGGATCCAGTGGACATATAACTCGTATCGGAATACACTTGTAGAGACACTTGAATCCCCCGAACCAGTTGCACTCAAACTCGATTGGCTGTCTACCATTCTTCACTTTGATAATCGGGAATACGTCCTGGACGCTTGGATTCAGAATCTCTACATTGTCATGGACGATGTAGATCCGAGTCTCACGCCTGAACGACTCGTTCAAGCATGGGCCATTGCCCATAAGCTCTGGCCAGAGGATGCAACACTTCATATTATTGACAGCGATGGTGACTCGCATACTATTTCAGTGTTTGAAGACACGAACAGCGATGAATGGCAGGCCTTGCTGCCACGACAGACGGCTCGAGCAGAACCGTATGTTCATTCAGAATCAGAATCGGACGAAGAGCACTTGGAGTGTACGTGCCGTCCTGCAATTGATCCGCCTGACTGTACATGTATTGCAGAGTGTGATGCGCCTGACTGTACATGTATTGCAGAGTGTGATGCGCCTGAGTATGTGGAGTCTGATACAGAGGTGCCTGCGATCGAAGCGCCTGCGATCGAAGCTCCTGCGACTCCTGCATCTCCTGATCAAACAACCGGCTCAACTGACCAGTCAAATGAATCCAACTAAATTTGAACCTAAACATTTCTATGTATAGGATGACAAGCAGCCATCCACAATGTCTATCCATCTTGATTCTCCGATCTCTAAGACGAGCTGGTCTCTCTACTGGCATCCGAGTGAAGGGCGTGACTGGTCACTCCCGTCCTTTACACACTTCGGAACCATGAAGACCTGGCGGGATTTCCACACGATCCTAGAGGTACTGAAAGTGAGTACGCTGAGCGACGGAATGTTCTTCCTGATGCGCGATCCGATTCCGCCCCTCTGGGAAAATTCCCAGAATATCTACGGGGGCGCCTACAGTTTCCGCATTCCAAAGGCGGCCGCGGGTGCCGGGTTCGTCCACTATGGCATTGCGGCTATCCTGGAGACCGTGACGACCTCCTCTGCCAATACCATCAATGGACTCTCTATCAGTCCCAAAAAACACTACAATATTGTCAAAGTCTGGAATACGGATGCAGGGAAGTTTAAGAGACCCGATGATCTTCTCTGCCTGATTCCTGAAGTGAAGACGCCCGAAGTGCAGTACAAGGCCTTCACGGATATGAAGATGTAAAATAGAAAACTCTAAAATAGGATCCTTTAAAGAGGATTCTATTTTATACTAAGCGGTACCGACTACTATTAATTTAGTTAGGAATTCGGAACAAACAGGTAGTCATCTCCGCCCAAGGCCTGTTTCTGCGTATATCCCATTGTATTTAATAGAGCTGCCGTGCGATTATAATTAGCTGGCCATAATTCAATAATAAGTGTAGGCTTGTATTTTGCAAAGGTCTTCTTTGCACCTTCTAAGGCCTCATATTCTCCGCCTTCGACATCCATTTTAACAACTGAAATGGGTTTATCAAATACAATATCATCTAATTGAATGGAAGCTACACGAATCCCATCTGGCTTTGTTGTCATCGTCGTGGCTCCTACATTGCCGGAATTCTGTTCAAATGTAAAGACTGAATTTGCATTTGATACAACGAGATTATAGAGTTTTTTTGGTAAATCTCTTGTATTATATGACATCATTGTAAATACATCAGACTGTGGTTCAAATAAGTGAACAGTGCCGGTAATTGGCTTAATTTGATGCGCTCGAATCGAGTTTAACCCTAAATTTGCACCAATATCAAGCATATCCGTTCCCTCCACATAATATTCAGCAATTACTTTACATAAGGGATCTTCCCATATTTTATCCTTACCAATTGCTGCTGTAATATGATCGTTATCATCAAATACATAGATATCCCCATATACAGAATGATTAATTTTATTGATACGATCAATCTTATCGGATGAAAAATAGAATCCTTCCATTATAGGAGGATTTAAATATAACACATATACTAGAATCATAATTAATAATAATATATACACTATAATGCTATATTTACGCATCTATATACCGTTAGGAATTAAAAAGACAGTTGTATAAATCTTTTCGTTCTGTAATTAAATTTCGTTCCCCCCCTCTAAATTTAATAATATCTGTTTTATGATTCCCTTTGCAGAGATCTTCTAGCGCCTTTGCAGTATCCCATCCATTGCTTGATATATACTTAAAGGGCCCATCTTCCGCTTTCATAAACTTCATGCTACTTACTAATTCAGGATGATTTTGCAATACATATTGTGCTGCAATATGGATAAATAGATAGTTTAACAGATCCGTTCCAATTTTCTGTGTATCAATCTCTTCCTCCTGTTTCATATAGTCAACCGCATCACTGACCGAATCAAAGTCTTCTAGCATAAAAAATGCCTTTTTCCATTTTGTTATAAACTGTCCTTTTGGAACGGTGGCAAAAAACCAGCTCTCTAAGATTGGATATCGAATATCACTTGTAAATCCATCTAAATAGTATCCTATAAACTCAAATTTAGACTGCCGAGAGAATGAATAGGGCTTTGTAAGTAGAATAGATGCGTCTGACCAAACCCCTCCATATTTTTCTAGCAGGAGAAGGCGCGCTGTATCGGATTCTCGCGCACTACTGTCTATAAAAGAGAGCGATTTAATATCTACATTCACATACTCTTTAAAATTCGCAGGGGTTACAACACGAACCTCGTACTCAGGATTATAGTGACGCCATGAATCAATACATTTTAAGACAACCTCGGGTATATTTGTGCTATCCCAATACGTCCAGATAATGGCAGGGATTGTATGTTGCTGTGAAAACCCTTCTACAGGAACTCTATAGAGAATAAATATACATACAGCGATAGCAATCAGTATACATAGAAATATAAATGGCTGCTTCTGCTTCATCTCTATTAGTGAGAATCTAATTAAGTTTCATTACAGAATCGGTCAGCACCTGCTGCATAAAATACTGGCCATTCCAGTAATTCAATAGAGACGGTAGAAGTGTGATCCAGTATACCGAGGGCTGTGATAGATTGCAAGCGATGGACAGGGCAGCCATGGCCATACAACCTGGGCTCCGTATCCAGACATTTAAGAACGCATTGATGCGTTTTTCAGTGTGTCGATCTATCCATCCATTTCGTACACTGAACAGCAGCGCATAGTCAATGCCTCCTGGCAACCCTGTTGTAAAAAAGAGTGACATGCCCGTAAACGTATGGGCTTCTGGAATACAACCAATCGGAAGGGCGACGCCGATCATGAGGCCGTGATGAAGCCAGTCATCGGATCGAAAGCTCTTCCAGTAGAGGGCGCAGTGATACAAGTGGAGCGCAAAACAGAGTTGGATTGCGAACCAATTTGTCGCATACATCTGCAGATTATAGAGATCGGTAAAGGTATGCACAAGATCGGAACCTGTGGCATAGACAATGAGTGCATTGTGAAGGGCATGCACGGCATAGTAGGGCTTTTCATACTTCAGGTAGCGTATCAGGTGATCGAGGGACGCAAAGAGCCCCATCCAGAGGGCAGTATAGACAAGCTCTTCGAGCATCCTTGCCTCTACAGCCTGTTCGTAATTTAAGCTAACAAAATTTGATAGCAGGAATGGCTACACGTGGCAGCAAGATGACTCAGTATCTGCCAGGAGATTTCAGCTTTCTGCGTGACGAGAGTAGCCGGCGCTACGCCAATGATACGTATCAGGCGGTGACCAAGGCAGAGGCCTGGGATCTCATGAAGGAAGATCCAGGGGATGGAGGATTTATGTTCTCAGCTGACAAACGTTATAAGGTCATTCAGGATACGATGGAACTCGGGGGAGAGCACAGCGGATCCAGCTATGGCTGGAGTATGCGCCAAGTCCAGTATATTGCCCAGCATGGATGGAACGCGTATGTGGCCTTGTTTGAGCACTAAAGGGGGACAAATCCCCGTCTTCTTATTTTTAAAGATCATGGATTGACAAGGATGGACGCGTTCAAGAAGTTTCTAACGACAGGGTCACCTCTACGAAATGAAGTTGTGGTGCAAGACTTTCGATCCAAGTATACTTTTGAACAACGGTACGAAGAGGCAACACGGATCAGCCAGAAGTTCCCTGGCCGTGTTCCGGTCATTGTCGAACGCGGCTCGAATGCAAAGACCGTGCCGCTCATTGACAAACAGAAGTTTCTCGTTCCAGGGGATCTGACCCTTGGCCAGTTCGTGTTTGTTATTCGGAAACGCATGGAACTGATGTCCGAATCAGCGCTGTTCTGTTTTGTAGGGGGGACGTTGCCGACCACGGGGTCTCTGCTACGAGAACTCTTTGGGCGGTTCCGAGATCCGGATGGATTCTTGTATATGTCGTATTGTGGGGAGAATACGTTTGGGTGGGGGACATCGGGTCTAGGCGCCTTCGGCGCCTAGACCCGCCTCCCCCATACCCCCTGTTTACTCAAGTTACTTATATCTGCATGTAAGTAACTTGAATGAATATGTATAAATTAAGCGGACAGGGGGTTAAGGGGGAGGAAACCCGCCGAAGGCGGGTTTTTGTCCCCCTAGGCTTTCTGCTTGTGCCTCGCCAGCACAAGCCTGATCTCCCCCAGATTGGCCACCATGTATCGCAGAACAAGCGGGTAATCGTTCTTCAGATACAGCTCGATGCTCGGGCACAGATTCGTGCACTTCGTAAACATCGTCAGATACTTGAGCTCAAAAATCCCCTGCACGATTTCCGTCGCCGAGCCCAGCTTCTGCACCTTTACGCCCGTTTGACTTTCCGACAAGATCACCGTCTCCCCATCGACATAGTCCCCTATACACCGAAAGATGAGATCCGAGCCCGAGCAGGTGATCTCCAGTTTCTCGGCCAAAGCGTTGAAGTCCCTGCAGATCTTCTGGAAATCGCTGCTCGGCATATTGATGATCGAGGTGAACTGAATGTTCGGCATCTCAATGTTCTCGACATTGGTGTCGAACAGCTTCATCATCCATGTATTCGTCGTCTGCTTCTCGGCGTTCTCCGCCTTGATTCCTAGCTTGTTCGGATTGGAGGCCGGCAGGAAGAGCGTCAGTGAGTCCGTGTTGGACAAGGTCTTGATGAGCTTGAACAGGTAGATCATGTTGACGCCCAGGATGAACTTGCTCGGGCAAAAGAAGTACTCGAACTTGTCAGCATTCAGCCTCAAGTACGTCAGAACCACGTGCGTCTCATCGACATCGATGATCCGAATGCCCGTAGAGTCGAACTCGATGTTTGCCTCGGCCAGAATCTCTTTCAGTCCTTCGATCAGTGTGCGAAAGGCTCCCGACTGCACCGTACGAATCTCAAAGAGATTTCCATTGGCATTCGCCTTCCCTGCGACTGCTGCACTACTCATCTGAAGGTCTTGATTCACGCGGGCTTTAACCTCTCATTGATTGCTAATTTGAACGCATGCCGGGAAACGAAGAGGGGTTGGATCAAACGCGCCTGCCCTTGCGTTTGTTTTTCTTCGTGCCATTCATAAATTTATAGATCCCGTACAAGGCTAGCGGCGAAATATACTTACTCACGGCGGCCACGAAGGGCTCTCCAATGGACGGGAGGAATCCGCCCTTCTGTTGACGTCTTCGTGTTGCCTTTTTGATTTGTTTGCGCGTTCTGCGACGCCCCCCGATTTTCGGCCGAATCATATCCATGGTCGGCTGAAGCCGGCAAGAGCCAGCGGCCGCCGCCGGCTGATTCAGTCCCATCACCGATCCCAGATATCCAGGGGGTTGCCCAAATGTGGTCATCTCTATCCTACGCCTACATTAAACGATTTGCAAGTTGTGCCATCTGTTGATAGGCAATGGAGCTTGTCTGCCGAACATCCGCGGGGAACCTATTGATATCCTGGTTAAGCTGAAAGAGAAGGGCGGAGAGTTCTTCGTCAGCATGGCGTATCAACATATGGATCCCCTTCAGATAGGTCTCACTAATTCGCCCATAGCTCAGGAGTTCTCCCAATGGAACGGCTCGAATCTGCAGAAAGATCTGTTCTAGAACGGTGAGGCGTAAGAGGTTCACATCGTCCTTATAGGTGTGATAAATCTGTTCTAGAGTTTTCCGATTCGAAGGAACGAGTTCGGTAGAGTTTGAGGAATTGGTCAGATACTGTTCGAAAAAGTAGATGAGTTGCGGCTTCACAATACCGACGATGGCGCGTTCAACGGCCTGTTCCGTCTCCTTCAAAAAGAGATCCTGGTAATTCCAGAGCGCCCACTGCTTCGACAGAAGCATCTGGACATTCAGGAAACAGTGGAGCAGCAGATGAGTGATAATATAGACTCCAATGCCCACGAAGGGCGTATAAAAGAGTCGTGTTCCTGTCGTATGGATAGAACTCATGGCCTCGGATATATGGAGGGTACGATCAATCGTAGTTGTCATGAATTGAATGGGGACGGATAGGAAGGTGCGAAGGCCATTGCCCGTCCAGGTGCCCGCCTCCACACTCCAATCCGTATTCGTTGTATTCGTATCAACCGTCTCTTCAGGAATGAACTCCGGGACTTCCGAATAGTAATAGAGATAGGCGGCCACAAGAGCCGCCACAGGGGGCAGAACATAGTTGCTTAGGAACTTGAAGACATGATAGCAGTAGAGGCAGACGGAATTGGCTCGTATATTTCGTGTTCCGAGAATGAGCTTCACTTGAGGGCTCTGGCCATAGATATGCTGCACGAGCCCCTTGACTTTCTGGCCATAGACACCCTGTGGATTCTTTACAAGATAGCCGGTCTTCGGATCGGTGTCCGTGTAGACATCCTGGAGCCACTCATTGACTTTTTGGCGAAAGGGAACTAGATTGAGAGTCTGTTGTTCTTGTTGTCCTTGTTGTCCTTGATAGGATCCTCGTCGTGTTCGTGGCATATCTAGATGCCTTTGTATAAAAACGCTTAGGCCGTCAAATTAAATTTGACGGCCTAAGGCTTGTTATAATCCACCATACTCCAGATCCAAAATGGCAGAAACCTACGAATTACTGTCACACGAAGAGCATGTGCTCAAGTTGCCCGACACCTATATTGGGTCGACGGCGACCAGCGAAGAGAATCGCTGGATCTTGAAGGACGGCAAGCTCGTCTTCCAGTCCCTGCAGTTCAATCCAGGGTTGTACAAGATCTTTGACGAAATCATCGTGAATGCACGGGATGCCTTTGTTCGTGCCTCCACCACGGAAGGGCGTTTGCCCGTAAAGAAGATCGACGTGGTGGTCACGGACACCACGATCGAAGTCACGAACGACGGGGATGGCATTCCTGTTGTGGAGCATGCAACGGAAAAGTGCTACATTCCTGAGCTCATCTTCGGACGACTGCTGACCTCGAGTAACTATGCCGACGGAGAGGAGCGCATAGTCGGCGGCAAGAACGGATACGGTGCCAAGCTGGCCAATCTCTTCTCCACACAGTTCACGGTCGATACGCAGAATCCGGAGTCGGGCAAAAAGTATGTGCAGACCTGGTCGGCCAACATGAGTATAAAGGGGAAGCCGTCCATCAAGAAGGCGGCCGGTGTCAAGGGCTATGTCCGCATCGCCTTTACGCCCGATCAGGATCGGTTCAAGGGCGCGTTTGTCGAGGGGGCTTTGACAGAGAACATGAAGTCCGTCTTTGAGACGCGAATCCTCGAGCTGGCCGCCATGGTTGGCTCAGGCGTAAAGGTCTCCTGGAATGGATCTGTGCTAAGCACCAACACCTTTGAGAAGTATATGAAACTCTTCTTGAAGGATGGGATTTCAGGGTCATGCTTCGAAATGGCGGGGACGCGATGGGAGGTTGGTGCAGTGCTCAGTCGCCACCTGTACTCCGACGACGAGGGCTTCGACAAGCAGATCAGCTTTGTGAACGGCATTCAGACACGGAAAGGGGGCAAGCACGTGGACTATGTGAATCGTATCGTGCTCACGGACTTCTGCGCGGCGGCCTTGAAGAAGAAGGTCGACATCAAGCCCGGCCAGCTCAAGGATCACGTGGTCTTCTTTGTCAATGCGACCATCGTGAATCCCTCATTCGACAGTCAAACGAAGGAGTTCCTCACCACCCCTATGAGTAAATGGGGGTCTGTTCCGACCTTTGGCGGGAAGCTCGTGGACGGCTTAATGAAGCTGGGGCTGCTGGAGGAGGCCAAGTCCGTTCTCGATGCCCGAGCCGCCCGAGATGCCAAGAAATCCGACGGCAAGAAGCGCACGGTGCTGCGGGGCTTTCCCAAGCTGGAAGACGCTCTGTTGGCCGGTGATTCCAAACGGAGTGGTGAGTGCACGCTGATCCTGACGGAGGGTGATTCAGCGGCGACCTCAGCCATCTCAGGTCTTCAGGTGGTCGGCCGTGAGCTCTGGGGCGTCTTCCCTCTGCGGGGCAAGGTACTCAATGTGGATGAGATCTCCATTCAGAAGTTCAATGCCAATGCAGAACTCACGGCGATTAAGTCGATTCTGGGCTTGGAACACAAAAAAGTGTACAAGACGACCAAGGATCTGCGATACGGCCGCGTTATGATCATGGCCGATCAGGATCACGACGGCTCGCATATCAAAGGACTTGTGATGAACCTGTTCCACACGGAGTGGCCTTCCCTTCTCGAAATAGGCTACTTGTGCACGTTGCAGACACCCTTGCTCAAGGCCATACGGGGTTCCGCCTCCACCTCCTTCTATTCGAGTCAAGAGTTTGACGCCTGGAGAGCTACGCATTCGTTGAGTGGCACGCGCGTCAAGTATTACAAGGGTCTGGGTACAAGCACCCCTGCCGAAGCACGCGAATGGTTCCAAGATCTGCACGAGATCAAGTACGAGTGGGAGGGACTCCCCTCCAAGCAGGCGCTCACCCTGGCCTTCTGCAAGAAGGGAATGGACGGAAAGAAGGGATCCGATGATCGGAAGGACTGGCTTATTAAGTACGATCCTCTTGCGACCATGCCCGTGATAGGGGGCAAGGCAACCTACAAGGGCTTCGTGGACGGGGAGCTCATCCACTTCAGCAATGCCGACAATATCCGTTCGCTCCCCCATCTGATGGACGGTTTGAAGCCGAGTCAGCGCAAGATCCTGTGGGCTTGCTTGAAACGCAACTTGAGATCCGAGATCAAGGTCGCGCAGCTAGCCGGCTATGTCTCCGAGCACGCGGCCTATCATCACGGAGAACAGTCCTTGAATATGACCATTATCGGCATGGCGCAGACCTTTGTGGGGTCGAACAATCTGCATCTGCTGAAGCCCCTCGGACAGTTTGGGTCGAGGCTGTTGGGCGGCAAGGATGCGGCGAGCCCCCGATACATTCATACGCATCTGGAAGCCATTGTCGATGCGATCTTCAAGAAGGAGGATGCAATCCTGCTGAAGGCGGTCGACGACGACGGAGACAAGGTGGAGCCCGAGTACTATCTGCCGGTGGTGCCCCTGCTGGCTCTGAATGGCTGCAAAGGCATCGGCACGGGCTATTCCACGGATATTCTCCCCTATAATCCTGACGACATCGTGACGCTGCTGGAGCACCGGTTGAAGGGGTCTTTAAGTACTCTGGAGTCCAGGGCGCTCGATCCCTGGTGGTTCGGATTCCAGGGATCCCTGAAACGCCAGGACACGGCGACCTGGATTACGAAGGGCTTGTACACGTTGGATGAGGAGAAGAAGACGGTGACGATCGATGAGTTGCCGGTAGGGATGTGGACGAAGACCTACAAGGTGTTCTTGGACAAGCTGCTGACCCAGGAGGGTGGGAATGCCTTTGGCTTTAAGAACTTCGATGATCTGTACGACGATGTGAAGGTGAAGTTTGTACTGTACTTTACGGAGGAGGGCTTCGATGATGCGCAGGAGAAGCCGGATGCCTTTGAGAAGAACTTTAAGCTGACGAGTTCTTGGACGACGACGAATATGCACTGCTTTGATGCGGACTTTACCATTCGGAAGTTCGACTGCATTGGGGATGTGCTGGAGGCCTTTGTGATTCAGAGGCTACCGGCCTATGAACAACGGAGGGTGAAACAGCTGGAGCAGCTTGTGAAGGAGGTCACAGAACTGGAGGCCAAGCGGGCGTTCTTGAAGGCCATTCTGGAGGACAGGTTGACGCTGATGAGAAAGACGGATGAGGAGATTGTGGCGGGGTTGAAGACCTGTGGCATTCCGCCCCTCTCGGATGCGGCCAATCCGGACTCCATCCACTCCTATGAGTATGTGCTGCGACTCCGGATTGACCGATTAAAGGCGAGTGCCGTTCTGGAACTTGAAAAGGAGGTGGAAGAGCGTCATGCCGTGCAGAAGGGGTTGGAAGGGATCACGCCGTCTGCCATGTGGCTGCGGGATCTGGAAGAGTTTAAGACAGCTTGGTTGGCGTACAAGGAGGCCAGGGTGGCGGAGATGGCGGTTTCAGGGACGAAGGAGCCGACGACGAAGAAGAAGAGGCTGGTTCTCAAGAAGAAGGTGGCTGCAAAGGCATAATGCGTACCGCTTAGTATTATTCGATTTTTAACGCAAATTTGATCGACTTTTCAATGTACTGATAGGGCACGTTTCAACCAGTAGGCCATTTGCATAGATTCCGTAGTTCATGTTGGGATCTGTATGTTCTAGGGCTAAGTGCCAGATCGGATAATGGCCGGCAGAGTTCCATGGCTGGGCGCGCTCATCCACACACGCGGGCAACCGGTACTTCCTATCCGTCACAAAGATCCGGCCGAGGATCTTGCTCGTCTGTGCCCGTTCGGAAGGGGTTAGGTGATCCACTAGAATAGCATGAGAGCCAGTGATATAGAGATCCTCCGTCAGTTCTGGATAGTCTCGAGGTGAACACTTATAGAGTCTGCTTTCGATTCGTGCGCTTTCTCTGGGGTTCTGAATCGAGCCGCTTGCAATGAGGGCGACGGGCTTGTAGCCGTCGAGGCTTGTTTTGACGAGTGTACCGGGCTTCACAGTTTCAATCGATTTGTAGGTCTCTTGGCCGTTCACGAGACAAAGGATTTGGGTGCCTTCTTTGAAACAGGGGATGGCTGGATACACTCTGTAGGTGCCGTCATTAATTAATACCGACCCGACACCATATGTTGCGCTTTGTGAGGAGGTTCCGGTTGAAGTAGAGGCTATTCTCCAGAAGTTGTACCCGCCGGCAGAAATAACAGTGTATGTAGAACCGGTAATATAATTCGTATTGGCTAAGGCATCTGCTTCCGTTGGATAGTAATTAATTTGCGCGACCATTTCTATCAGTGACTCGGGAAAATGAATGCATTCACTTTCCTCAGACGTGGGACAGACCCTTATAATCTAAGAAAACAGTGCAAACGCGCGGTGCGCAGCACCGCATTAGCTTTCCTCAGATTTGGAGCGCATTTACGGGGACAGGGGTTTGAAGGGGAGGCAGGTCACCCGCCGAAGGCGGGTGACCTGATGTCCCCTCCTCACATGAAAGGCTCCCCACGCTAGCGTGGGGAGCCTTACAGCTAACCTCCCTCGCGAAGCGAGGGAGGTTACATGAAAGGCACCACGGGCATAGCCCGTGGTGCCTTGTATCTAGGCTCGGGCGAAGCCCGAGCCTACATGAAAGGCTGAAACGGCAGCGACCGCGTACCGGCACCGGACAAACTCATCGGTTGCGCCAACGGGATCGGAAGATGGCTGATGTCGTTCAAGTAATAGTGATAGTGATCGACTTCACTGAGTATCCGGGGCGTGCACCAGTCCACAATGATCTTGTTGAGCTCCTTGACCTGTCCTGCCACGTCAAACTCATTGTTCTTTGCATATTGGTAATAGATTCCACGCATAATCATCTTGAGTTCATCAATATCCTGATCATCAATCAAATACTTCTTGGGGCCACTACGGAGATAGACCTCCTTACGGATCGCCTCTTGGAGCACCTCCACATTGCAAGTTGTAAAAAAGGCAAAGGCTACTTCGGAGGGCGTCATATTCCCCCGGAGCATGTCGCCGACAAAGTTCGGTTCCGCCTTCTTGCCATAGTCGAATCCTGGAACCTGAAACTGTCCACCGGCACCCTCGGATCCCCCCGTCGATGTACTAAAGTTCATACGACCATTCTGCCCATTCAATGCATATTGTGTATAAGGGAGTTGAAAATCAGAAGGATTCTGGGTTGCCATCTCTGTCTCTCAGCAATTTTTTATTCTTACACCAGAATATACGATGAGCTCTATCCTCGCCAGCCTCAAGCAGCGCCCTGTCGATACTCAGTACTTCACGCCTCTCTCGGGCACCAGCCTCCTCCAGCTGAATATCTTCACCCCTAACACCAACAACTCCACGTCAACCTATGTCTCAGGTGCGGCCGCGGGAACCTTTACGGCCTCTAACATCACTGCCGCGGAGCTGACCAAGGATTCTTCAGGTGTTGCGGGGCAGTATCCGGGTGTCCCTCTCTTCCGTGACATGGGCATCACAATCGTGTCTTCGGCGCGCACGTTCCGTGCCGTTCAGCTCCTCCAGACGGATGGCCTTGCCGCAGGTGGCTGGACAAGCAGCAATACAACGGCAGGTGTCTGGAAGGCCTCCGTCGAGGGCATCCTTGGCCTCCCTGCGACGACCTCACCGGCTCCTACGGGGCTGGGCGTCTACTACTTCGAGACGGGCGCTCGTGGTCTGGGCATTGCCCAGGGGCTTGTTCGGTACGGTTAAGCGGCATTTGCCGCTTAACCCTAGATGGTGCAAAGGCTGCGCCTTTGCACCAGGTACGGTTAAGGAGCGCTTTGCGCTCCTTAACCCTAGTGCTGCCACCCGTACGGGTGGCAGTGGTACGGGTAAGCACCACTTCGTGGTGCTTACCCCTAGATGGTGCAAAGGCTGCGCCTTTGCACCAGGTACGGGTAAACCACGCAAGGCGTGGTTTACCCCTAGATGTGGGCAGAGCTTTGCTCTGCCCACAGGTACGGTTAAGCGGCATTTGCCGCTTAACCCTAGATGGTGCAAAGGCGCAGCCTTTGCACCAGGTACGGGTAAACCACTCAAGGCGTGGTTTACCCCTAGATGTGGGCAGAGCAAAGCTCTGCCCACAGGTACGGTTAAACAGCCGCCTAGCCGATGCAAAGGCACAGCACATCGGTCTCAGATGCGTATTTCCATCCGGCATCCATACTTTTAGTCCCTCTCGAATCCGGCGTACATTCAGAACCGGTTGTTCCAAACAACTATTTTCTGAATTCACAATTTAATTTCTCCCGTACAGATATAGAACCATGTCCTCTGTTACGCGCTTCCTCAAGCAGATTCCTTCGGATGGTCAGTATTTTGTCCCAGTGAGTCTGGATGCCAGCAACATCCTCCTGAATTATTTTACACAGGATGCCAATTCTTCCACGATGACCTATGTCTCGGGTGCCGCCGCTGGCAGTTTCACGACCTCCAATGCACGCCTTGTATCTTCCCAGGATCCTAATTCCACAGATCTTTCGGGATCTCTCTTTCTCTTCCGGGACATGGGCAAGACAATCATCTCTTCGGCACGCACCTTCCGCCGTGTGCAGCTCCTCCAGCTGAACGGTGTCTTTAGCAATAACTCCATGAACGGTGGCTGGACGAGTAGCAATACATCGGCGGGTGGCTGGGCTGTTAACAACGAAGGTGTCGTCGGCGCTCCTTCTACGAATTTGCGGATTGACTCCGACTTCGGCTGCTTCTACTTCGAGACGGGTGCTCGTGGCCTGGGTATTGCGCAGGGGCTTATTCGGTACGGGTAAACCACGCAAGGCGTGGCTTACCCCTAGTTGTGGGCAGAGCAAAGCTCTGCCCACAGGTACGGTTAGGCACCGCTTTGCGGTGCCTAACCCTAGCCTGTTGGCGCAGAGCGCCAACAGTGGTACGGTTAAGGAGCGCAAAGCGCTCCTTAACCCTAGGTGGTGCAAAGGCGCAGCCTTTGCACCAGGTACGGTTAGGCATCACGAAGTGATGCCTAACCCTAGTGCTGCCACCCATATGGGTGGCAGCGGTACGGTTAAGCTGCACATAGTGCAGCTAATCCCTAGCCTGTTGGCGCAAAGCGCCAACAGTGGTACGGGTAAACCACGCAAGGCGTGGCTTACCCCTAGTTGTGGGCAGAGCAAAGCTCTGCCCACAGGTACGGTTAGGCACCGCAAAGCGGTGCCTAACCCTAGCCTGTTGGCGCAAAGCGCCAACAGTGGTACGGTTAAGGAGCGCAAGGCACCCCTTAACCCTAGGTGGTGCAAACAACTGCACAAGTTTATTCGTAAATGACTTTTATTTACAAATAAACTAGAGGATAACTAGGTAAATGGACAGCAGTGTTGTATGGATGTGGATCTATATTCTCACATGCATACTTGCAGGCATTTTTGGAGCTCGGTATTTCATGACGAAAAAAGAGTATGTCGGCATGGCTCTTTTCTTGATCGGCGCTCTTGTCGTGTTTGTAGTATACGGCACACGGTGGTTTGGCAGCAGCGGCATTTATAGTGATCAAACGGTGACATGGCCACCCGCTCTCAACACATGCCCCGATTTCTTAACAGCCCATACCATTAAGACAACTGCGCAAACACCCGTAACTGTATATGGCTGCATTGATACAATAGGTGTCAGCAATAACGGTGCATTTAGGAAGTTTACTGGGACTCTTGGAACAGTACTTCAAGCCCCCTATTCAGTTAATAATCAAGGTAATGTAACAGCCACTTTGAGCGATTTCTTCCCTATCCAAGTGGACGGCGAATCTGCACAAGGACTCTGCGATCGCCTGAGCCAATATGGACTTACATGGGACGGTGTCTACGACGGCGTTACCTGTGCCGCTGTGGCAGCCGTCCCTTCGTGAGAACCTAAGCCATTCTCCTCTCTTTTGCTTCAGATGCCCGCTCCAGAAGAAACAGCATGTCTTCATCCAGATATTGAAGAAGCCATGCTTCAATGGCTCCAAACAAGGAGTCACCCCGCCTTTCTGCTAATCGGCAATCCAGGCGTCGGCAAGACGACCATGGTCTATCGAATCTGCAAGCAGGCCAAGTACTGGATCCAGGAGTTCAATGCCAGTCACACACGAACAGGCAGTTCCTTTCGCCAAACGATTCTACCCCTATTAGTCGAACCCGGAATTTCTGCTCTTATTCACCCCTCCACGCCCAATGGCAGAGCCATTTTACTCGATGAAATGGATGGACTGAGCCAAGGAGAAAAGGGCGGCCTCCAAGAACTGTTGGACTATCTGAAATCCAAACGAAATTTTAAACAGGATGCCCCGCTGTTCTTAATCTGCAATGTCATGGAAGGGCGCGTAATGCAGCAGCTGCTGAAGCACTGCCTTGTAAAGCATGTGTCCATGCCTAAAAAGGAGTATCTGGACTCCTTTTATAAGGCACCGATTGCCGAGTCTCTCTACCGGCTCGGGGATATACGGAAAGTGAGTCAGAGTCTGCTATGTGTTGGCACAAAGGAGGCCTATGAACAGTCCGCACAAGATACGCTCGACAAGAATGTCCACATTGCTATTCGTGCCGCCTGGTTTACGCTCTTCGAGAAATGGGGGACTTCGGATGAACTCGATCTCGAAACAAAGGATGCCAATTTGGCGGGTCTTCTGTTTCATCAGAATCTTCCCCTCTATCTTGAAAATCCTGTGCCGACTCCTGGATTAGCTGTTCCCGACTATGCCCTCTATGAGAAGATTCTAGACTATATTCGATGGAGTGATCGTGCTGATTTCTGGGCATTTTTCCATCAGTGTTGGAATCTGCTCCCCCTTTCCTATCATTTGAAACTCAAATATCCGAATGCGATTCTGCAGGACTATTCAAAGCCGGCCACTATTCCGGATCTACAGGGGCTTGTCTATACACAGGTGCTCACAAAACAGTCGGCTCTCTTCAATTCCTGGAAGGAGATGAATCGGATGTCGAATGAGCATGCGATCCCCTTTCGGTGTGTGAGCCAGTGGGCGACCTATCAAACGGGGAAATTGAAGGAGACCCTTGGCCTGCCTTTATTGCCTTTACTGCCTTTACTGCCTTTACTGCCTATAAACTCGCTAGTAGCTGGAGCACCGTCTTCTCTGACGTCGCTGTCGATGTCGACAACTGGGTTGTCGACAGTCGTGCAATCGAATGCAAAAGAATCTGTCGTCGCTCATAAACGGGTATCTCGGAAAAAAGGATCAGTGAATCCGCCTTCGACAGCGTGAGGCCTCGAATTAGATCGATATTGGACACGAAAAGTACTTGAACGACCCCTGCTTGAAACTGTTGCAGGGTTCGTTGAAACTGATAGAGGGGGAGATCCAGAAGGGCGGATGTAATTCCCTGTTCTTCAAGAAGGGGCTGGATCTCATAAAAGGTGTTCTCAAACAGCGTATAGACAAGATGAAACTGTGTTCTATTTTGAAGAATATAGTCCATGCAGGCCTCCTGTTTCGTCCTACAGATGTTCTGAGAACTATCAACGGTTTGGATTGGCAGAAGACACGGAAGCACTAAGAGGGATCTGCAAATGGGACATTGGCCATGGACGAGGAGTTGGCGCAGAATGCAGGCGCCACAGAACCGGTTCATACAGCAGGGCAGAACAACCGTATTCTGGGGCATCTCTAAACAGATGACGCAATCGTCGTTCTCCTTTGCATCCAGTAGATGTGCCCGCCCATGTATCTGTTTTATACGTTCTATGCTCCACGAGGGGAGACCAAGTGCCGAAAAGAGGGTAGGGATTGTTTCATGGGTGAGCCCATTGTAATTCGTTCCTAGAACAGACATGGGTAGATTTGCCAATGTATAGTGGGATCTGCAATGGACTGTACGATGCGTGATTTGTTGTGGCTGTTCTTCAGACTCTTTTAGAACAAGACAATGCCGATCGGGGTGTGTCCAGGGCACAATCGATTTATAGAAGGCCGAGGATTCGGTTGTACATAACAGCGAACTACCTTGTTTTCGAATCCAGTCATTGCACAAAGGGTGCAGATCGGGTAATGGTGTGAGGGCTACATGAGTGTTCTTAAATAACATATGATGCCACTGGCTTGTCATGAACCAGATAAATTCCGTATTCGGAATGGGGTCATTTGGACTCAAATAGATAGAGGTGGCCTCGTCAATGAACAGATTGTTCCACTGCAAATGGTGTTCTTGAGAGTAGGCAGTGAGTTCTCGATACATCTTATTCGTGGTTAGAATGCAGTGACTGTCGCGCATGAGCTGGGGAGTCCCTCGGTTTCGTAGGAGACGCCGGTTCTGAATCACAAAGGGCAGAAGGTGGGTATGGGTCGCAATTTCGGCAACCCACTGATGTAGCAAGGTGGGCGGCACTAGAATGACATTCACACTTGAACTATCTGTATTCGAGGATCGTTGATGAGACGAAAAGAACTGGTTGGAATGGATATGAAGGGCGCCGATGGGAATGCGAGTGCGTTGCTGATCTAGTTCGCTGGCTAAAAATGCAAGAACGCTGAGTGTCTTACCGCTTCCAGGAGGATCCGCCACAATACCGAGTTTCCCAGAAATCCATTGGTCTTGCTGGACAGATCCGTATAGCATATTCTGCTTGTGGTCTTGCATCCGACGTACGAGACGAATCTGATGTGGCAAGAGGGGAGTTCGAATGCGGTTATCGGTGAAGGGCTCGGCTACAATTTCATTTGTATTTGTAAATACTTTATTGAGCAATGCGAGGGATTCGTCCATGAGGAGATAGGGAGAGGGGTCTTTAAGAGGCGGGGGGGGGACATCAGGGTGTCCGCCTTCGGCGGACACCCTGCCTCCCCCTCGACCCCCTGTTTCCTTGAGTTACGTAAAGTATGAAAAGGTGGTTGATAATCTCTGAAAATAAATGCCACGAGGATACCTGCCGCCTTTGGCGGCAGGTATCTATCATTTTATCTTCAGACCTTAACGAGGGGCGTTAAGGTCTAACAGGCGGCAAAAAACTCCCGCATCGTCTTGTCCTTAATAAAATACTTGAGATTCATAGCCGTATCCTTGAGCATCGGATTCTTCCCATCTCTCAAATTGTTCTTATCAAAGGTATTGTCCGCATGGCACATCACCAAAATGCACTTAAAGGGGTCGAGTTGAATCATGGGATTCGTGTAATTATCCAAGAACGATTTCTCCTCTGCATGTGTCTGCATCTCATCATAGCGATGCGTCAACATATAGGGTCTGCGGTACGCCATCGTGCCGTTCGTGCAGTGGTTCGGATTATAGGGTCCCGCCTTAATGATCTTTCCGTCACTTCGGAAATACAAGTACATCTCAGAAGACCCCGCAAGTTGAATATGCGGCTGTGATGCAAAGCGCATCACCACATGGCTCACGCGCTCGGGTGGATAATAGTCATCATCGTCCATGGCCACCATAATCTCCCCCTTTGCATTGTCATTCAGCAGATTGCGCTTCTGACCAATGAGAAGTTTCTCGTCCAGCGGAATATACTTGATATTGGGAATCGTCTTGGCGGCCTCCGCAAAGAGATCTCCCACTTTGTCCGTGCCATCGTCCACGATCACCCACTCCATGCGATCCTTGGGATACGTCTGTGACTTATAGATCGCAATGGCAATAGGAATGAACTTGCGGCGATTGTAGGTCGGCGTAAGAACAGAGACAAAGGGCTTCATTATACTAGAAAGAGGATTGCTATTTAGGTTGGTTCGCGGGTTTTACATTTGCGACAGCCTCATTCTTCTTAGTCGCATTTGCATTAGCTGCCGTCTCATTCTTCTTAGTCGCATTTGCATTAGCTGCCGTTGCATTAGCTGGTGTTGCATTAGCTGGTGTTGCATTAGCTGGTGTTGCATTAGCTGGTGTTGCATTAGCTGGCGTTGCATTAGCTGGTGTTGCATTAGCTGGCGTTGCATTAGCTGGTGTTGCATTAGCTGGTGTTGTATTGGCTGGCTCATTCTTCTTGGTAGCATTTGCAGCTGTCTCATTCTTCTTAGTTGCATTTGCCGCTGTCTCATTCTTCTTAGTAGCATTTGCATTTGGAGTTACTGGCGTTTCACTGATTACCTCATTCTTCTTAGTTGCATTTGCCGCTGTCTCATTCTTCTTGGTAGCATTTGCAGCTGTCTCATTCTTCTTAGTAGCATTTGCATTTGGAGTTACTGGCGTTTCACTGATTACCTCATTCTTCTTAGTTGCATTTGCCGCTGTCTCATTCTTCTTGGTAGCATTTGCATTTGGAGTTGCAGCTGTCTCATTCTTCTTAGTTGCATTTGCATTTGGAGTTACTGGCGTTTCACTGATCACCTCATTCTTCTTGCTAGCATTTGGAGTTGCAGGCGTTTCACTGATTACCTCAGTCTTCTTGCTAGCATTTACGACAGCCTCATTCTTCTTAGTCTCACTTGTAGTTTCATTCAGCACGGAGCCCGGTGCAGCATTTATCTCTTTCAGATGATCCGTAAATTTGGGCAACAGAACACTCTTTATATTGTATTGTCCATTCTCTACTAGCGTAGAGTATGCAGGGACAAGATCGTGTAACTGCTTCTCAAAGGTATCCTTGTTCTGTGAATAGAAATACTCCTCCGCCGACTGCTTACCATTCCCCAATTCATTGTATTTGAATAGGAACAGAAAATATTCCAGAAAGCTCGTCCCTTTCCATGTAACCAGGGGTATAAATCCATAGATCTGCGGAAGAAAAAACCTCTGTTCATAGGGTTTTAGATTCGGATGCTGATAATTATAATACATATTGGCCAAGCCTCGGCACAGATAATAGGTAGGAATTCCAATCATAAGGAGTGGATTTATACTGATATTCATAAATACGAATAAAAAGCCCAGTAGACGAATGGGCGATGGCGCAAAAATCAGATCATTTGCCACCAGAACTGCAAAGAACACTGCAAAAAGATACCAGAGAATACGAAATACAAGGACTCCCGTTGACAGACCTGAAGACTCTGTATCGGCTGGTGCATCCTCAGTCGGCGCATCTTCATCGGCTCCTTCCACCACTTCCGACGGCCAAATATACTGTTTTACTGCATCTACTGTAGCAAATCGCGTCATTGACTGCAACTTCGTCGATATTGTTTTAACAGTTGTATCATAGAGATTCGTAAGATTGTACATCCCTCTATTAATTAGAGGGCATACTTGAGCCCTCCCAAACCCGACGACACAGTCACCCAATTGATATTCTCAACATAGATCGTAAAATTATAAGCATAATTCGTGGTCGCTAGTAACGGATAGGGGTTCAGGTCGATCTGGAGAAGACGGACACGGCTCGTATTCAATGATCCGTCGGGCTGCATGGTGGGACTCTGTAATCCGAACGGGTAGATGGCCAGATTGGGATCGGGCTGCCCTATCAAATACTTCCAAGGCACCACGGTCGAATAATAGGAGGCCGGTTTCTCCTCCTGAAGTTCATTGCCATCTCCCAGAAGCCGTAGACTCTGAAGAATCGGCTCGGCACCCCCCACCTGAATGAGCCTGCCCGTAGCTTGGCTGTTGAGGATCGTACTTTGATAGAGGGTGATCGGAGCGATCCAAGGAGTTACGTTCGGAAATGGCCAGTTTGAGAAATTGGCCGTATCATTCCGATAGGAAAGCGAGTCGGAGCGGCGGGGCACAATAATGATTCGATTAATCGGATTATGGGTTCTGAGTTCACAGAACTGGCGACTCACAATCCCAGGAAACTGATAGGCAGTGACTTGGTGCAATGGGTACTGGAGGGGTGTGGAGGCAAACTGGGTGCGTTCTTCATCTGTCAGATAGATATAGTTGGCCTGGATGCGAGGATTGAGCGGCCAGGTCGGTATGAGGGGCTTCGGAATCGCCCAGTCCGTTAGAAAATTGTCGATGCTGTCGTAGGGCGAGTTGGATTGAATATAGGAGGGATTGGCCGGTTCGGTGGGAAGAGGGGCGACTTCTTGAAATCCGGGAGCCACGGTTCGCCCATTTGCATCCAGAACTTGATAGAGCTGATTAATCGGATTGAATGTCACTTGCACTTCGCATTCCTGGTACTGCAATGAGAGGAGGGGGAGCGCCTGATACGTGGATTCAACGAACCAGAACGGCAAAGGAATATAGAGATTGCGTCCAAAGATCGAGGGACGGTTCAGGTTGTTCCCTGGCGTATCCTGATAGACCAATGGATAGCCGCCTGATTTTGCGCCGCCCGCATAGACACCGTTCCCTGGATCGACTAATTCGGGAACATCGCCCACCAAGACACGCCACTTTTGAAACTGATCCACGTTATAGTCACATTGTGCCTTGGTAATCATATAGGTGCCGTCGAACTCCTGAATCTTTTGGCCGCCAATATAGAATCCGACCTGCCGAATGAGTTGACACCCGATATAGCGACACCAGTTGAAATTGAGCTGGGCGTTTCGAGTTACGGTATATGGAATGACTTTGCAATAGATATCGGGCAGTGTAACCACCAGGTACATGTCGCGGACAAGGTCGGCCACGCGCTTAATCTTAAAACGGACTTGGATCGACTGATCGATCGAGAGTTCCGTGGGCCCATCCATGGTCTGTGTAATGGATTCTTCGGCAAAGTGTGTGTACTTTTTATAAGCCTTGTACCAGTAAGTAAAATCTGGATTTCCGCTTAAAATGACATTCTGGGCTCCGTAGGCAACGAGGACAAAGAGACCTCCTCCTGGCATCACTATTCTCTGCTCTGTAATATTCTATAAGCTCCGATTTAGGATCCACGGTACAAATCTAATAACAGCACAAAGGGGCTGTTATTAGAGTCTAGCTGCCCGTCTACGAAGCAAAGTTAGCCGTCCACCAAGTATCCGACAAGTAGGTCTGAGTATCTGCAGCGCCACTGGTTGAATCGAGGGTCGACGAAGGCCCCTGGTTAAAGAGGGAATTGATCTCTGAGTAACCGAGTGCATAACTGAAATAGTAGAGGCGACTCACCATACCCTGCATGGCACCCGTGACCTGGAAGTTCTCCTTCAAGCTAACTATTTTTGCCGTTGAAAGTGTGAATCGGCGCTGTGAAAAGGCATAGACATCCCCATAATTCTGATAGGGGGGCGAGACATCGAATCCAAGACGACTCTTGATATTGCCGTTCACATAGATCTCCAAATGGGAGGCCTTGCAGACAAGTGTAATATGCGCCCACTTCCCAACGGGAATATTCTCTACATCAATGAAATTATTCCACTTATCATACGTGCTCATGTAGACTCGCAATGTATTTGTATTACTGTTCATATAGACACCGGGACCCAGCAGGGGAAACTGACTGGGGCTTCCCTTGTGGAAAATATGCTGTAGGCCGCTGGTAGCAGGTGTATTAAATGTGTTCTGATCCACCTTTATAAAGAAGCTGTAGCTGAATTCAATGCCTGTAAATTCATTGTTGGACGGCTGGACAATAAGGGCATTCGGACTATTCGGATTCTGAATCAGCTGGAAGGTCTTATTTGCCGTATTGTAGGTGATTGGCAGTAGCTCCGTGCGATTCCCTTGCAATCGCTTGATATAGTTATTCAAAAGCTCAATTGTGCCAAATAGCAGATAGATTGCCACTACAAAGGACAAACTGATAATCACTTGCATAAGAGGTGATCTAGTATCACTCGAAGTGGATGCATTGTTCTCCGCCATCTCTATTTACGGACTTGGTTTAAAAAAGGACGTTAGGTAATCTAACAGATTTGAAATAGCATTGGGGCCCTGAATATAATTTGTATAGATGGCGTCGGGCGCCAGCGCATATCCGTACATCGTGGTGGTTGAAATAGAACCGCCGAAGCCTCCTGCATTGCCCGTTCCATCCTCCAGCATACGGACAGAATAGTTCGTGTCAACGGTAAAGTAGTTCGGAAGAACACAGGAACGTATGAGTTTGCCGTCCACATAGACATCACAGGTCATCCCGTTCACAACAACCACCAAATTGACCCAGCGCTGCAGATCAATCGGGGGGGTGTCGCAAATCGCATGCGAATTCTGTAGAGTGGCGCCTGTCTGCAGATCTGTAAAGGTTTTATCATCGGGCTTCATTTTCTGTGTGCCGTCGTCGAGCCGTACCATAACTTGCGGCTGGGAAGAGCCCAGGTAGATCCGAAGGGTGTCGAATTTAGATCCTCCAATGCGGAGAATCGACTTGTTCTTGTTCTGGTTCACTGACCAGTTATTCACATAGATCCATGTTGAAACACTGAATTCACCGCCCTGATAAAGAGGGGGCATTACATCGCTCCGAATAGGGGTAGGGACGGTCTGTGGATTGCCTGGCCGCATACCCGACGACAGAACTACACTCGGCTGCTCGCCTGAAAACAGGTACTGATAGAGATAATAGAATCCTACGATACCCAGAATCAGAATGATGACTTGGATAAAACGAGTTGTTACATCGGCCATTCTCTACTCTGGTGCCGTTAAAAATCTAATTATAGATTGTCTCCCACATCTGCATTGTATTCGGCGGCGGCTGTGTTGGAACAGTACAAGGTAACCCGGGAAGGCAGAATGTCCGCATATCAGGCAAGGAAAACAGGGAAGGGAGAGGAAAGGACAAGGGCTGCGGCGGTGCCCCCGTTGTATCTGAATTCTGTGCCCTTAACACAGCCAATTCCGACGGCGTCATTCGGTAGAGTTGTGTGAATATATGGACGGCTGTCCCAATAAATCGCGGAACCCCCTTTGCATCTCCCTTCGCATCGGGAGACACCTGGAGGGGCTGGGCAGTAGACGTATTTGGATAGTTCGTAAGTCGGTGAGAGCCTACAATCTGGTCATTGTACAATACATCGAAGCGTCGCCCATCCCTCAAAATACACACAAAGATCCATTTCTGCATGGGCATCGGCGGCAGATTCACCACTTCAGTGGGATTATTATTTCCAGTAGAGATGAGAAGTCGTGCCGAATACTGATTCGGGGAGGCTCCCGTATTGGTCGGATTCGTCGTGGCCGGTGCCAACTGAAATTCAACGCAATTGGGGATCCCGATCAACGTCGTATAATTGGTGTCCTTGGATCGTGTGCGATCCCCCATTGTCACATTAAAAAACCCGGCAATTGTAAAACCGGGGCTAATCATAAGGGATCGCCCATCCTGTACAAGTGTCGTTGCAGTATTTAATTGGATGGCAGTTGACGCAAGATCAGAGGGCGCCTTTCTTCCATAGATATAGGCCACAATTAAATAGGTAATGATAGACAGTATGAACACACATAGAATCCAAAAGAGCACAGTTGGCAAGTTCTTATCTTCATCCCAGAACAGTGCCTTCAGACTTGATAGAAACGACATCCCTATCCGTCCTTGTTAAAATTATTTAAAGTCCGTATCAGTTGGCGTATAAATCCGCGCGGGTCTAACTAAAAAGGGGTCTAGTACTAGTATATAGTTCAGTCGACGCAACACCACTCGCAACATTGCTAGCCGTGACGGCTCTACCCTACGCTTGTATTAGTCGGGTTTAGCCGCACAGGCTGATCCCACGGCGCCGCATTCGCTGTCTTCCTTTATGGCTGGCATAAGCGTCGGAGTTGCATAGCGGAGTTCAGAAGGGGTCGGCGTGAGCGGCCAGACAATTAAATTGCCAACCCGTGCAATCTTCGTCATGGGTGTGTGAGCTTCTTCATCACTTATACGAGTATTTAATGCTATAAAACGACCATCGTTCGAATTGACCGTGGTCGCCATAATACGGGTTTCCATGAGTTTGCCATTCATATAGACTTCAAATGAATTAGCAAATATCACTACACCCAGTCGGAAGGGCGTCTGTACAGGGACATTCTTAAGGACAACGGATTCCCCATTCAATGCGCCCCCTCCTGCGGCCGGCGTTGGCAATACACTTATCACCAGGTCATTATTTGTTGGAACAAGTGCAACGGCCACATTATAGTTTGTCCATACTCCATCAAGTGTATTGGCGGTACGAGCGCTGGGCTCATTGCCTCCTCTCGCAAATAACAAACGAAATCCAGGATTTGTACCTATTTTAATTGGAGTCAATGGGCACATAATGCTGATATCGAGCGTGAATGCCCAATTGGCAGATTGCGGAGTTCCTAGTAACGCTCCTGATAGATCGACTTGGGGCGTGTCCAAGGTATCACTTGTCTGGGGCTTCCATTGCGTATAATAGTTTTTATTTCCTGGAACAGGGATGAGCCCTTTTCCTCCTGGCTGGAACTGAAAGATGGGATAGAGCGTAAAATGAATGAACACGAGAATGGCGAGCAGAATGAGCCCCACGGAGGCTATCCAGGCGACGAGCGATGTCCAGGTCATGTTCGTGGAAGTAAAGTCCGAATTGTATGCCGTATAACCACGATTCCTTTCGTTGCCAAACATATTCGACATTGTACTCTATCCTCCCTGGAGATTATTCGTGTTACCAATAACATCCACGTTCTACCTGCTGAAACTGGGCAGGGGTCTCCTCTGCAGTTGGCCGTGTCCAGAACTCATTAAAGAATCGCTGAAATTGGGGCATGGTATCCCAGCGATTTCCTCGAATCCCAAAAAAGAGCTGAGTGGCTCCGCCGAGATGGATCCCTTTCTTGCCTTGCCGAACAGCATGTGCCACCAGGGGTAATGAATAGAGTCCTGCACCGACAAGCACGAGATCGTAAGGCATTGTGTCCATTTGTTTCTTTAAGTCCTCCAGAAGCCCAACAGAGTTCGTATAGGTTGCAAGCATCTTGTGCTGCATCTCAGAACTCTGAATACCCCATGAGAGGGGCATAGTGATCGTGTTGAAGATCAGATCCTTTGACCAGAGATTCGGAAGAGCTTTGTCAAGATTCGGAATTTGGCGTTGAATTGTAGTGGCAAATGGGCTGATTACTAGAACACGGGTCTTCGGTGGAAGGTGCGCTGTCCACCAATGCGTGGGATCGGGGCTCAGAAAGCATTCGAGACTCTGCAGAGACACGTGAGTGGCCAAAGGCGCCTTGGACTGAAAGAGTTCAAGAGTGGGCTCGATCTGCCACCAGGGACTGAGAGTGGTCATGGCCGTCAAGGAATCGAGTAATTCTTTCGCGATTTGAATTGCTGCAGCAGGCGTTGGCGGAAACAGGCCGGCGTTTCGGCACAGTGTGGTCAACAGTCGTTGGGGCTGCGGCGGCAACGACCCTAGTTTGAAATAGGTGTAGACGAGTTCGAGTTCAATCGTGCCGAGTTTTCCAACGCCGGCCGGCGACGATCCGAGCATTTTCGCACAGACGGCAGCAAATCCATCAGCTCCTTCGAGAATCGATTTAGACATACTAGACATACTAGGCCTAGTATGTCTAAATAGCTTAGGTTGGAGCTGGACTCTGCGTCCAGCTCCGAAGGAAAAATGATGGATACTCGCCTTTCAGGCGAGTATCGCTCGTGCATTTACCTCCAAAGTCCTAGCTCCTAACTGTTATTGACAAACCCGATCCGCTTGTAATAGGCGTCCGTCTCCCCCTTCTTGCAATCCTTTAAGTCCTCGCGGACATAGCAGACAAAGGAGATACGGGTGAAGGGGTCTGCGGATCCCATCGCCCCTGTCTTCGTCTTATAGTACTTGATCGGTTCCAAGGTTTTGTTGAACTGTTTGTCCTCGGGTGTTTCGAACATGGCCGTATTGCAGTGCCACTGATGAACATCCATGGCAATGAAATCGCCGGATCGGAGATCGAACCCCACGCCGAACTGGGGGAACAGGGTCTCACCGCCGTGGTATTTTCCGCGTTCCAGGACGGTCAGGTTCCCGTAGCCGTCCTTAAAATCACCGGCGTCCTGGTGCAGCGCTGTGCGGAAGTTCCGGTTCACCGTGATCGACGAAAAGGCCGTGTTCTTGATCTGGTAGGCCGGCGTCGAATGGATGCGCTGATACTGCTTCTTGTGGGCGTCGGGTACCAGCTTCTTGAACTCCTGGTCAATGGCCTCAATGAAGGGGAGCCCCTGCTTGTATTCGTCAAAGAACGTCTGCGTATAGTTGGTTAAGCGGCACGGCAGCTTCATGAACGGGGTCTCTTCGAAGTAGCCGACGACGGAGGAGAATACGGTGTTGTTGACGCGCATCTTGCTCGTCTTGTTGGTCTTCTTATCCTTGTACTGTGCCCACCAGCCGTTGGTGTTGACGAGTTTCCGTTTCTTCCAGTATTCGGACTTGGGATTGATGGGGCCTGCGGCGGCACCTCTCGATCTGGAGGCCGCGGCCAGCCTGTAGAACGCGTCCCAGGCCTGTTGCGTCAAATCAGTCGAGAACACATTCTTGCGGAACTTGGCCAAGAGCCGTTTGCCCCCTGGTGCCTCTGGATCCTTGCCCCAGACATCGGCGTCGTGATCGATGATCAGATAGTCCTTTGCATCAAAATAGGTTCCTTCGCGAGCCTTGATCTGGTCGTTGGTGAGAACGGGATCCAGCGTATAGGTTTTGATCCGATTTTTCCGGGTCTTGGCCATCCTTATTGTAGGGGTATAAAATAGAGAATGGCTGCATTTGATTATGGAACTGCAGAGGGGGTGCATTTTAAGATTGGCGATAAGGTTGTTATAAATACGGGTATAATCGGAATTCCCGAAGTATATGAAGTTATTGAATTTAATAGAACAAAAGGTGCATTAGCAAATGCACCTGTGAGTAATAATGTACTTAAAAGAGACTGGGTGACCCTTAAAAGGCTGAGTAATAGTGTAATACCAGATGTTATATCTATCAACAATTTAAAACTTGCAACCCAGAAAGGAGGCAAACGCCGCACCCGTCGCCATAAACGTAAATCCAAGAAAACGCGTAAAAGTCGCAGCAGTCGCCGTTAAACCACATTCATTTTATTCAAAGCCCATACAGATCCCCCAATAACAGCGACTCCACCAAACCCCACTAGTAATCCTCGAAAGAAGCTCTGCATATCCACCTCCTTCATATCCTCCTTTGTCCAGACGGGACTCCTATCTCGCTTGCCCAACTTCATATAATAGCCCATGACTTCCTGTTCTGTCCACGTGGGTTTGTTCAGCGATTTGTTGACCTCGTTGTGCACGGTGATTGTCCAGCGAAACAGGTCGGCTCTACGATCCAAAAAAGTACTGATAGGATGTGATTGAATATGCTTGGAATAGTGTTCTCGGCAGACGCTGCACGGCAGCATGAACTGCAGTGATTCGAAGAACTCTTTGGCGCCCTTCTTGTCCGTATAGGTCGGTTCTTTCGGATATCCGAGAGCCGCAATATGCATCGTGTGCCAGAAGAACGGGCCCCAGACATTCGGACTAAACTGCATGATCCCTATTCGTTCTTCTGATTTTTGCAATTGATTTTCAGCACAGCCTAAGACTGGCGTGTATATCTATTACCAATGTCATTCGGTAATACAGTAGGTCGCTATAAAAAAATATACTGTTCCAATTGCGGGATTGAAGGCCATTTTTTCAGGGACTGCGATCTGCCGATCACCAGCTATGGGATCATCGCCATGCAACAGGATGCATCAGGTGTCGAGTATCTCCTCATCTGTCGACGTGATTCCCTCTCCTTTATTGAATTTGTACGAGGCAAGTATTCTGTCTCGGAACCCGCCTACTTATATACGTTGCTAGAGAACATGACGTTGGCGGAGCATGGAAAGATCAGGACACTTCCCTTTGAGTCTCTCTGGCAGTCCGTCTGGGGCTCCGCGGCCAACACCCACAAAACAGACTATGAGAACTCTTTGCGGAAATACAGGATGCTAGGGGATATTCGTGCCCTACTCGATGCACATCCTACGACATGGCTGGAGCCCGAGTGGGGGTTTCCCAAGGGTCGGCGCAATGTCAATGAATCCGATCTAGCCGGTGCCATTCGGGAGTTCAAGGAGGAGACCAATCTGCGCGACAATCAGTTCCAGATTCTCCAGAACGTATTGCCTCTCGTGGAGTCCTTTCGGGGTAGCAATCAGATCCAGTACTGCCACAAGTACTATCTGGCCACCTGTCCCTTTGACACAAAAGTGGCCGTAAGTCACGAGAATCCGCATATGAGTCGGGAGATCGGGAACATCGGTTGGTTCTCCTTTGAGGCGGCCATGGCCAAACTCCGTCCGCCTGAAAAGCGCGAGATTCTGGCCAAGGCCTCTCTTGCATTAAAAGACTATGTGCCGATTCAGATCTGATTAAATTATATAGATCACGGATAGAGTATGTCGAAGGACTTTGCAGCCTCCGTGAAGGGAGCCGTGGACGAGGAGCTGTTGGAGCAATGGAATACGGAAACGGATTCGGCAAAACGGGATATTCTATTGGCCAGGATGCAAGAGGAAGGGCTGTTTCCGGCCGATTTCATGAAACAGTGGGAGGATGACACGGGCGCCTATCCAAGCCAGGATCCCGATCTCCAGGATCCCCTCTATCTGCAGAAGCTCTTGGCCAAGCGGGAGTTCGCGGAGTCCCTGCAGCCCAAATGGACGCCTGGAAGCGATCCGTGCGGCGATGTGAATAAGTTCGAGGTCACGCCTGTGCAGCGTTTCGCCGCCAATCTGATGAGCCCTCGCAGCCCCTATATGTCGGCGTTGCTGTATCACGGCGTCGGTGTTGGCAAGACCTGCGCCGCCGTGCAGATTGCGGAGGCCTGGCTCCATGCCTATCCGAAAGACAAGGTGTTCTTGATTGCGCCGCCGACCATTCAGGAGGGATTCTATTCCACCATCTTTGACGTAAATCGTCTTACCCTCGGTACCACGGAAACAGAGCCTAACTCTGCCATTGGCTGTACCGGCACCACCTATATGGAACTGACAGGGACGATGATGGATCGCGACAAGGCGCGGATCGAACGGCGTGTTCGCAAAGCGATTAAACAGCGCTACACCGTCAGCGGCTATTTGCAGTTCGCCTATTATGTTCGGGATCTCTTGGCGAATATTGACGAGGACTTGAGTGAGGAGGAGCGGGACGAGGAGGAGCGCCGCATTCTGAGCCGTAAGTTCAGCGGAAAACTCTTGATTGTGGACGAAGCCCACAATCTGCGCGACGAGCGCGGGCGTACCGAGGAGGCATCTGATATGCCAGGCGGCGCCAAGGCCAAGGGGGACATGGCCGGCGGCAAGCTCATGACGCCATTTCTGCGCAAAGTTCTCAAGTATGCCCATGGTCTCAAGCTCGTGCTTCTAACGGCCACGCCCATGTACAACAGCTACTTGGAGATCGTGTTTATGTTAAACTTACTGCTGCGGAACGACAAAAAAGCCGAGATCATCGACACCGATATTTTTGACAAGGATACCGGTGTCATCCATGAGAAGGGCATGGTGCGCCTGGGCTCCTTGGCCAGTCGCTATGTGAGTTTCATGCGCGGAGAGGATCCCAGGAGTTTCCCCATTCGCTTAAATCCTGAAGGCGTGGACACACTGGACTCCTATCCGTCTGCCAATCCTCGCGGCACCTCTTTAAAGGGGAAGTCACTTGTCTTTAAGGATCATTTGCCCTTGGTGCCCATTCCCTTAGAGGGGGATGCCCTCGCCGCCTCCCTTGCATTATTGGAGGACTTGAAGGAGGGGGAGGGCGGTATCAGCAATATTGAGCTGGATAAGATTCTCCAGGCGGGGAACTTTATTCCGCCGGCGGTTGCGGGCTCCAACGAAGAGGACTACAAGGATCGTATGGAGCCCGATGCTCTGGAGCGGATTCTGGAGCGTGTGCCAGGAAAGGAGATCACCTATAGGGAAGTGGAGAAGGGCGGGGCAGGTTTTTTGAAGCGTGCGTCGATCGGTACGTACGCGCCCAAGTTCGCATTCCTATTGGATCGTCTGGCGACCTGCGAAGGGGTCGCCTTTCTCTACATGCGCGCCGTGAACCTGGGAGCTCTGCCCTTGGCGCTCTGCCTGGAAGCGAACGGGTATACGCTGTTCGGACGCAGCCAGGGGTTCCTGGCCGACGGTGTTCAGGATGGACTCGGACGGCAATGTGCAATGTGCAGCGCTCGGGAGGCGAATCACGGCGGCCGAAAGCACGAATTTACACCGGCCTTCTACGGGCTTCTGACCGGCGATGAGCAGCTTACGCCGAAGAACCGGGAAACCATTGCAGGGGAACGGCAACTCGGCAATGCATCGGGGGCACTCATGAAGGTCATTATCGGCTCTCAGATTGCCGGCGAGGGCGTGGACTTGCGGTTTGTCCGTGAAGTCCATGTAATGGACAGCTGGTACCACTTGAACAAGACAGAACAGGTCATTGGGCGCGCCATTCGTTTCTGCAGTCATTCGGCACTCCCCGTGAACAAGCGGAATTCCACGATCTATCTGTACTGCGCTGTCTTTCCCGAAGAAGAATCAGACCGAGAGACGGCGGAACTCTACAACTACAGGGTCTCCTTTCAGAAGGCCGTTCTCGTCGGCAATGTCACGAGGGCGCTCAAGATCCATGCAATCGACTGCAATCTGAATCACGATGCCATTCTGATCCAGGGACAGGACGCCGTGGAGCAGGTCGACAGTCAACGAGCCATTCGACCCGATGTCGATATTAATGACAAGCCGTTCACGGCCATCTGTGACTGGAACGGCAGTTGTGAATACGCATGTGGCACCCCGATTGAAATCAAGATCAAGGGCTCCGATGACACCACCTATAGCGAGTTCGCCGCAAACTGGCGAATAGCATCCCTCAAACAGCAGTTCCGAGATCTCTTTGCGAAGCAGCCGTTCTATGAGTTCACGACCCTTTGGACGGATATCTTCGAAGACGTGCCCGCGGCTGCCCGCACAGAACTCTTTGCCTCGGTGGTGGACAACAAGATGTTCCAGGTCAGTTACAATGGCATCCAGGGCTATGTGAAGTACTGCAACGGCTATTATGTCTTTCAGCCAAATGTCTATGCAGATCTGCACATTCCCATGTCGGTGCGCGCCAGTGATTTTCCTGTTCGTCGAGATCACTTTGAGCCGAGTGAGGTGGCGATGGAGCCCATTCGACCGTCCGCCAAGCCCGTTGCAGGGCGTTTTACGCTTCTGGAGATATGGAATAGCATTCTTGAATGGCAGAGTCGTATCTCCTCCAAGGCGCCCTTTCCAGAACGAACCGCGGCCATGCGATACCGGATTGAAGTGTCCTCCAATCGTGAACCCTTGGCCATCAAGAAGTACAACGATGTGATTCAGATATTTGAGTGGTTTCACGGTGCCTATGTTCGAAGTGGTGGAGACGGTGCCACGGTTCGCCAAACAATCCTGGAATTTATTTGGGACAACTGGTTCTCCACGCAAGAACAGGTGCAGCTCTTGAATGCCAAGGGGGGGATGGATCTTGTAAAAGATGAAATCGTGTCCTTGGGCAAAACGCAGGTCATCCGTCTTTTTAATGCGGGAGATGGCAACCTAGTCTATCTATGCAATTCGGCATTGTGTGCCACGTCCATTATCAAGGATATCAAAAAACGATTTGAGAAGGGCTTGGAAGCCGAGTTTACGGCACAGGAGGGGGAGTGGAAGACGGGGGAGCTCTATGGATTTATGTCGACCCATTCGGGGGATATTGTCTTTAAGCTCAATTCGGCGCCCATTCCAGGATCGGACAAGAAACTGAAAGGGGAGATGTGTGCGGTGAAGAGCGGCATTTTAGATAAACATACGAATCTGTTACGTCTGGGACGTGTTCTGCAGAAACTGGGAAAACCGAATATTGAACTGACACGAGATATCGTAGTGCTAGGAGAACACGCCATTGAGAATCCGGTGCGTGCCTGCACACTCCTTGAACTTGTACTGCGCTCCATGGACATTGATCGCATTCAAGAACGGCGCTGGTTCTATCGGCCGGTCACGGCGGCCTTGCTGGGGCATGGGGGGTACTTTAAGAAGGGGAGCAAACAGCCGGCGTTTGTAATTGGCGTGGAGCCAGAGGCCGTTGAAGAAGGAATTGAAGAAGAGGAAGAGGAAAAGGAAGAGGAAGAGAAAGAGGTCGTGGTGGTTGAAGAACCAAAGCCGGCTAAGAAACTATTAAAACGAGTTACGGTGGACGAAGAGGATGCGCCGGTTCGAAAGTTGGTACGGAAATCAGCGGCGACCCCTTCCGCAAAGGCATCGGCTTCAGCAGCAGCATCGGCAGCAGCATCAGCAAAAACAGAGGCGGCACCCTCTGCCGTAAAAAGCCCTCGGCGTTTACGACGGGCATCGCCGCCATAGAACTAATCTTTGGTTCTAACCCCTGGGAGAAAATGCATAAGCGATGCCCGCCCAAAGGGCGGGCATCCATTATTTATCCCCCAGAGCTGGGCGCGGAGCCCAGCTCTCTCTAAATTTGATAAACTCTACCTAAACAACAGGTGCACAACAGAACCATGGAATCGACCGTCTTCTTTGAAAAGAAGCTCAGTCTGACGCCGAAGAATATCAATAAAATCGGAAAAACCGCCACGATACCCGACATTCTGACAGAAAAGCTACGAGAGTCTCTGGAGAACAAGTGTTCCGAGCACGGCTTTGTTCTTCCCGGATCGCTCAAGCTCGTCTCCCGTTCCATGGGGCACTTTGAGAATGGACGATTCACGGGGGATGCCGTCTATCATGTGAAGGCGGAAGGACGTGTGATTCTGCCAGCCGATGGAATCCGTGTCGTCGGTACGGTGCTTCGTAAGAATCGCTTGGGCTTGTATGTCACCTATAGGAATGCGCTGCGAATTCAGGTACCGCGTGATCTGCATTTGGGCAATGAGGAGTTTGAGGCCGTTGAGATCGGGGATGCGGTCGAAGTCGAGCTCAAGATGTCGCTCTTTCAGATCAATGACGAGTTTATCCTGACCAATGGGCTCTTTCTTGGGAAGCGGGAGGCTGCCGATGCAGACGTGCCGGTTCTGGCAGACGAAGGCAAGGAGGAGGCAGACGAAGGTGAAGGCAAGGAAGAAGAGGAAACCAAGAAGGAGGAAACCAAGAAGGAGGAAACCAAGAAGGAAGAGGAAGAGGAAGAGGGGGGCGAAGAAGAGGAGGAAGAGGAGGAAGAGGTGGAGTCAACTGAAAAAAAAAACACCACAAAAGCACCCTAATGGCACCTATTCTAACAAACCAGGTCGCCCTCTATAAATCCATTGGACAGCCCGTCACAGATCGCCTCTACCTCTTCGACGTGGATGGCACGCTGGTCACCTCCAAATCGGGTCGTTTGTGGGCACAGGACGAAAAAGACTGGATCTTTCTCGGAGATATCCCTGGCACACTGGATCGTCTGCACAAAGAGGGGTGGACTGTCGCCCTGGTCTCGAATCAAGGCACCTGGTCTGCGTCATCCGATGCCTCCAATAAATTCATGTCCATTCTGAATGCCCTCTACGAGGCGAACGGCTGGACGCCCTGGTGTCTTGTGGCTATTGACAAGAAAGACAAGGTGTATCGCAAGCCGGGTCGCGGCTTGTACGATCTCTTGCTGAAAGAGATTGCCAGTCCAGTCAAAGAAGTCCGCATGTGCGGTGACGCTGTAGGCATCACAGACTCCTATCTGCCCTATCAGTGGTCGGACGTGGACAGCGGCTTCGCCAAGGCCATCGCCGCCCCCTTTGTGCGACCCGTGGATCTGTTCGGTCACTCCGAGCCCGTCAAACCGGCCACCCGTCAAGAACTCGTGTTGCTCATGGGCAATCCTGGATCCGGCAAATCGACCACCGCCGCTGCCCTCGCCGCAAAGGGCTATGTCCATGTGGAACAGGATCTGACAAAAACAAAGGAGGCCTCCTTGAAAGCGGCAAAAGCCGCCCTGAAAACGGGCAAATCGGTGATCATCGACGCCACACACGGCTCCGAGACAAATCGCCAACCCTATCAGTCGCTAGGGGTTCCTGTGCGAATCCTGTGGCACATTCGGGATGGGCGACCTTTTAACAAGGGAAGAGCGAAGCCGGTGCCGGCCGTGGCCTATGCCATCTATACAAAGTACTTTGTGGAACCGATAGGTGCAGAACTTGTCTTCTAATCGCGTTTCAATCTGACCCCTTTCAGTACCTACGGAATTAGAGTGAATGGCCTACGAGGAGCGCAAAGCCTTTTTCGAGCATCTGAAGATCCTCGTCAAATCCGAATACGAAGAGGTCTTTCGTATCCTAAAGAAATACAATGAGTCCTACACCGAGAACAGCAACGGTATCTTTTTTGATATTAATCTGGTGAAAGAGGAGACCTTCGGGCAACTGAAAGAGTATATGCAGTTCTGTCTGGAGAACCGGCGCTTGGAGGAGGGGCGCTCCAAGCAACTGGCGAATCTGAGCGCGGAAACGAATCAGTATTTGGCCACGGGGTATGTCTCGGACTAGGGTGGGGGAGGCGGGTCTGGCCACCGAAGGTGGCCAGACCCGATGTTCCCCACTTATAGAATCCGCGCATCTTATCTATAAGGATGTCCAGTCAACAAAAAACCTATCAAAATGTCAGCATTGCACAGCTCCTCGAGTGGAGCCAAAAGAATCCCAATCGAGGCCACGAACTGCCCCCGATTCAGATTCAAGCCGCGGCAACCGAAGACCACGGATCCTCTCTCAAGGGGATGTATCTGCCCACCTATTCCGCCATTCCTGTGTCAAATCCCATCGGAATCTTTGCCTGGATTCGCGATCCCATGTTTGCCGATGCGTCGGCCTCCGTCAAAAACACGATTATTCGCGATCTCGTCACGAAGCTCCAAACGGACTGCGAGACGCTCGCCGGCAGCCGGTTCGCCCGCAAACGCCGGCGGATCATTGACGGCATCGGTGCCGTCTTCCACGGATTACCCCCTCTGAAAGATGAGGAGTTTCGCGATGTGCTGTGTGCCTGCGCCCATCTGTCACAGATCAATCTGGTCTTTGTTCGAGATGCAACGCAGCTCGAAGAAAATGCAGAGACGAAGGTCGAGGAGTTCGGGCATGCCAAGGGCTCCGTCTCCTTTTCGTCCAATCCGAGCAGCTGGTCACGTGAGACGCCGATCTGGCTAATCGACTCACATGGTCGTTGGCTCGCCTCTCCAGTCGATGATACGCCCTTTGCGACCCTCTTTCTGCACTGGCTCGATGAGATGGGCTCCAACGGCTGGATCATTGAGTGGCCGCAGGTCGATGCCACGAAGGACTATATTGTGGAGGAGCTGAAGCGTCATCCGACCTGGAAGGCCTCGGATTCCAAACTTCTAAAAGGGGATTTGGCGATTCGGTTGGGACGGATTCAGGTCTTGCAGGCGTTTTCTACTGTCTAGGAATAAGGGGAGAAGGCCTGATTTGGCCTCCTTTCGATGGGGATACCGTTAAGAATAAGTAAGCTCCTGGCCAGGAGCTTACTTATTCTTAACACTAGTGCTTAGTATAAAATTACGCCCCCTGCAAATTGCAGGGGGCGTAATTTTATACTAAGCGGTATGAATCCGCCAATGTATTAAAGACAAACTTTTTGTGGCGCGCCATCTCTTCGGTTGTCTTTGTTCTCTCAGGCTTGTTCTTGTTTGGTGAAAAAGTAGAGGTCAATCAGCTCGTCGGCATTGGCATCATTATCGCCGGCTCCTTTTTAGTGTCGATGAACGGCGACGTCTGAGTTTGCGATATTTACGCGACTTTCTTTTTAAATATCGCCTGCCCCCTGTAGGAGGAATTGGATCACCGTTAGCAGGTGCAGATGCAGATGCAGATGCAGATACAGGTGCAGATACAGGTGCAGGTGCAGGTGCAGGTGGATACCTCCTAAATTCCGCTGCAAATCTAGCTCTAGCTGCTTCCGCACTAGCTGCATCTCTAGCGCGAGCTGCTGCTCGTTCCCCAGCGATTATATCTTTCTGTTTAAGGTGCTCACATACATATATGTAATCACTATTATTTAATTTTAGTGGTATCCAGCTCATGCCATCAAAATGGAAAATATTATTATTTTGAATTGTATTTATGCCTAGATCATTAGCCATCACATGTTGTATCTCCAGCGCCGCAGAGTTATAAGGCTCAAAATAATAGCTCTTTGGACGATTACCCGTAAAAAATAGCCCGAAATTTTTATTAAAGTCCTCGTTTTCAAAAATTTGTAAGAAGTGAAACTCACCCCAGGGGTCTATACTGGGCATATTATTTTTCCACCTAGAACTATAAGTATCATATTCCCAGCCATCTGTATATCCTAAAAATGTATGATTCGCGGCAAATTTAATATACGGATGCTCCCGATTTAATCTCCAAATGACGTCTCGATCGGGTATAATAACTGGACTCTCAAATCTTGCTTTATAGGCAGCTAGTAGCATTCTTTCTATATACCGTTAAGAATCTAATTACGCCCTCTCCGAAGGAGGGTGGGAAATTGGAATCGTAACACTATTAGGCGGTAATTATTAGAGATGCGTACGTGCAAGAAAGGCCTCATTCGACTGAAAGGGACTCGGAAGTGCGTCAAAGGGATCGGCAAGCTTCGCAAGGGAGGATTGGAGGGCTATCATGCAGCTCTGCCCTTGACCCAACGCCATACCATTCTTCAGAAAGCCGTTGCCAAGCACGGAGCGCTCAGCGTGTTCCGGAAATTAAACGCCATCTACGTGTACAACAAGATCCGCGCCCCCACAACGGGCGCCACCTTCTTGGCTGATCGGAACTGGGTTCGGCGCACTTTCATGTAAGAAAAATTTGATCACATGATCTATACAATAGGCTGCAATCACCTATTGCATAGGTCTATCCAAACTTAAGGTTTCTCTTCCCTCTTAACTAGAGACTTCGCCATGGAACTTGCGAAACCAGAAATTGCACAAATGAAAAAGCTCGTGGCAGACTGGCTTGCCCATGATACGCCAGGTGCGGAAATGGAGCTGGAGGCCGTCTTTGGCGAAGAGGGAGTCGTGGATGCCACGACCTTCTTGAATGTCGCCCAGCGCCTCCAAACCAAGGGCTACGAGCCGCAGCCCCAGGACGATCGTCTCTCGATCCTGTTGCAGAACGGCCTCCGCGTGTCGCTCGAAGGGGAGGATGTACTTCCCTCGCTCCAGGCCTATTGCCGCGACGATTCGCTGGAGGGCAAGGAGTTCAGCATTATGAGCAAGAGCCGCCGCACTGAGGATAGCGTATTGACAATTGAGTCCTACAACTTCTATCTGAAGAACCGCGTAGAGGAGATTATTGGCGCGGCCGATCCGAGAACCGCCGAAACTCTGGAGAACTGGATCAACAAGCCGAAGGCCTTTCGTCTCATTCGCCGCTGGATGTTTAAGGGCAACGGCATGCGCATCGACATGTCCGTGGTGCGTTCCACGCCCTCCTTGAAGGGGAAATTCCTCTGGCAAAGGAAGTTCCAGGAGAACAATATCTTTCAGCAGCCCGTGCGCTATGAGATTGAGGTCGAGCTCATGCGATGCGAGGAGACGAAGACGCAGGAGGGCGCCCTCCAGTGTCTTGTCCGGGGCATCGGCGAGATTCTACGCGGCGTTCAGAAGAATACGTTCCTCATTGAAAAGGGTGTTGCAGAGGGCGTGCTACGCGATTATACGGCACTGAACCACTCCGCCTCCTTTCGCGGCGTGCCTCCCGTGACCTTGGAGGTGCGGAACATGATCAAGCGGGAAGAGGGTACCTTGGAGACGGCCGAGAGTTGCCCTTCCATTCGCGACAACTACAATGTGACGGAAAAGGCCGACGGGCTCCGCGTGCACTTGTACTGCAATCCCAAGGGTGAGCTCTTCCTCATCGACATGGGCATGACGGTCTACAAGACCGGATTCAAGAATGCCAAGTGTGCCGATGCCCTGTTGGACGGAGAGTGGGTGACGCGGGACAAGGAGAACAAGGCGATTCAGCAGCTCCTTGTCTTTGACATCTATTACATGGACAAGGAGGACGTAAGCCAGCTGCCGTTCCATGTGGAGGGGCTGGAGGGTGCCGAACCTGTGCCGAGCCGTTTCCTGAAGCTGCAGGAGTGGATGGCGGATTGGCGCTCAGCACCGCCCGAACGAACGGCGCGCACCATGACGGCCGCCACGGAGTTCAAGATCGACCTCAAGAAGTTCGTCTTTGCAAAGACCTCGAATCCGAATACGATCTTCATGGCCTGCAAGCAGGTACTCGATGCAGAATATCCCTATCACACGGATGGCCTCATCCTGACGCCGAATGCACTGGCTCTGCCCAAGAAATCGGGCGAGACCTTCTTAGCGCAGTTCAAGTGGAAGCCGGCCAAGGACAACACAATCGACTTCCTCGTGCGATTTGAAAAGGGAGCGGGGCTTGTCGGTGACAAGATCGAGATCAGCATCAACCCCGATACGGGCGAATCCGTTCGCTACAAGACAATGCGCTTGTACGTGAACTCCAAGAAGCATCTGGCGTACGAGGATCCACGTGAAACAGTGTTACAGGAACTCGACCTGCCCGTCCCCGAGTGGATTCTGCGAAAGCAGGAGAGGCGCAACCGAGAATTGGGGCGCAATGCGAGAACGGTTACGAAGTGGCAGGCCTCCTACTTCATTCCCGAAGACTATACTGATCGGATGGCCAATGTCTGCTATCTAAAGGTGGAGGAGGATGAGGAGAACGGGGACGCCGTCGTGCGCACGGTAGATTCCGAGGAGCCGATTCTGAACGACAACATCGTGGAAATGCGCTATGATCCGCGCGCAGCCCCTGGATGGAAGTGGATTCCCATGCGCATCCGCCATGACAAGACGGAGCGGTTTGCAAAGGCCGTTGCTATGAAAACGAGCATCAGTCGCACTCTGAATGCCGAGGGCACGGCCAATAGCATCTGGAACTCTATTCACAACCCGGTGACGGTCAGTATGATTACGACGGGATCGGACAAGCCCACCCAGGCCGAGCTTGCCCTGTACAGTCGCACAAAGAAGTACTACGATCGCCAGGCCTCCGAGGACGACTTGCGCCTTATTCGGGGACTTCGGGATTTCCACAACAAGTGGATCAAGAAGCGCCTTCTCTATGCGCCCGTTCTGGCACCCGGCGGCAAGCGTCTTCTCGACTTGTCTTGCGGTCAGGGCGGCGATCTCGACTTCTGGACGACGAACAAGGTCGACTTTGTGCTCGGGGTCGACCTGGATATCAACAATCTGCAGGATCCTGTGAACGGCATGTACCGCCGTTACATGAACTATCTGGTAAAGTACGGGCGCGACAAGATGCCTGTGATGGTCTTTGCCCAGGCCGATTCCTCGAAGCGGCTGATCGATGGCTCCGCATCGAATGATTCAGAAGACGCAGACATTCTGCGCTCTGTCTTTGCCAAGGAGCGCACTGCGGGTGAACAGCCGCCCCTTGTGAAGAATATGGCCGGCGGCAAGTTGCGAGACGGTGCCGACGTCGCAAGCTGCATGTTCACCCTCCACTACTTCTTCAAGGACATGCCGACGCTGGACGGCTTCCTCATCAATCTCCAGGAGACCGTCAAGGTCGGCGGCTACTTCATCGGCTGCTGCACGGACGGCGACCGTGTCTTTCAGTTGCTCAAGGATCACGCAGAAGGAGAAGCCGCCGTCGGCGTGGAGGACGATGTCACCATCTGGTCAATTCGCAAGGGCTATGATCAGGAGGAGCTGGTGGCAGACGAGACTTCCGTGGGCTTGCCGATTGATGTGGAGTTTCTAAGCATTGGCACGGAACAGCGCGAGTACCTGGTCTCCTTTGACTACTTTGTGAAGCGTATGGAAACCATTGGATTCAGCCTGGTGCCGAAGGGCGAGTTGCCAGGGGGCTTGCAGCACAGCACGAACCTCTTTGAGAATACCTACAAGTCTGTGCCGAATGGCGCAAAGGAGTACCCGATGTCCGAGGTAGTACAGCAGTTCTCGTTTCTGAGCCGCTGGTTTATCTTCAAGCGACGCGGAGAATTGACAACGGCAGAGAGCGCCGCGGAAGTTGTTGTGGAAGCAGAAAGTAAGGAAGCAGAGGAAGAGGTAGAGGTAGAGGAGAAGGCAGAGGCAAAGATCGGGGTGGTTATAACGAAGGAAGCGGCTCTTCCTCTGCCCGACCACACCTTTGAACCGGCCGAAGTCTTCCAGTTCGGTGCTGAAGTCGGACTTCGCGATACACTCAAAGTGGGTGACGATCGGATCCACAAGATATTGGCGCCCTACTGGCCATTCCCTATTGCGGACGAAGAGGATGGAACTCTCTATCCGTCCGTAGAACACTATTACAACGCCATGATGCTAAAGCACGGTGCCAAGAACCCAGATCTCGCACTGACGCTTCTGTCCACTGAAAAGGGTTCGATTCATCGTATTGCCGTCCGCGAAATGCAGAAGCAGAAAGTCGAGGGCGATGTGACCTCCAAAGACAAGCGAGGAAAGCAGATTGCGATTCTGTTGCAGGAGCTGGTGGACATTAAGAATCAGATGAATCCGAGCACGTTGGCAAGTACAAACAAGGTTGTCATCGATGCGGCGGCCTGGGACAAGGTGAAGGACTATCATCTGCGCCGCGCCTTGAATGAGCGCTGGACAAAGGATAAGATGTTCCGCCAAATAGTGGAGAAGGCGCGCCTAGAAAAGAAGTATCTGCTGTATTATGTTACAAAGAAGGTGGGGGATCCAACGGGAGAACTGACGGGTCGCTTGAGTGGTTCAGGTCGTATTGAGGGAGAGAACAAGGTGGGGAAGCTCATCATGGAACTTGCGAACTTTGTCTTCTGAGGAGGTGGCCTAAACTCTATTTTAGTTAGAAGGGAAATGGAACAGACGAAGAGCGATTCTATCGTTGCCGCTGTCATCGCCAAGTTTCAACAGCGTTCTGCACTCGGCATTGCAAAATATGGCGTAACGCTTGATCGCACGGATCTCAAGCCTCTGGATTGGATCCAACATGCCCAAGAGGAACTCATGGACGGAATCCTCTATCTTGAAAAGCTGAAGCAAGAACTCCAGTCTAAATAAAAAACCCCCTATCCATCTAATGTCGAACCTCGCAATCAAGAACGCTCATCCAAGGGACGCTTTCATTTCCTTCGATGAACCAAGCCATATCTATACCGTGAACGGCTCCTCTAAAGGGGTTCTTTCGGTCACCAAGTTTTTAGGAACCTTTCATCCCAAGTTCGATGCCGACAAGGTCATTCGGAATATGAAGGGGAGTCCGAAGTGGCCTACGAGCCAGTATTTTGGAATGACCGATGCGGCCATCAAGAAGCAGTGGAATGACAATGGCAATCAAGCATCCGGTGCCGGCACTCAACTCCATTTGGCCATTGAGCAGTTCCTGGATGCGAACCAAGCTCCTCCTTCCGAAGTAGCCGAGTCCAAAGAGTGGTCGTACTTTCAACAGTTCTGGGCAAAGCATGAGCCTGAGTTGGAGCCCTATCGACTAGAATGGCCGGTCTACATTGCAGAACGAAAACTGGCCGGTTGTATTGATGCCGTATTTAGACGCAAAACAGACGGAGCCTTTTTTATCTATGACTGGAAACGGTGCAAGAAGATCGAGACGGAGAACCGGTTTGAGTCCTGTCTAGAACCGGTGGATCATCTTCCCAATACGAATTACTGGCACTATACGCTTCAACTCAATACCTATCGGTATATTCTGGAACGGTTCTATGGAATCCCGATTCAAGATATGTTCTTGATTGTGATGCACCCTGACAATGCTACGTATGTGAAGAAGCGACTCAATCGGATGGACGAAGAGGTAGAGGCAATGCTCAGTCGTTTAGGTTAAGGAGTTTGCGAGCCTTGGTCTTCTTTGTACTGGCAGAGGCAACTACAGAAGGTTTTGGAGCTGCAACAGATGGCTTAGGTGCAACCACTTCTAGTGGGGATGCCGATGGCTTAGATGCTGATGGCTTAGATGCCGATGGCTTGGGCGCAACCACTTCTAGTGGAGATGCCGATGGCTTAGATGCAGATGCCTTGGGCGCAACCACTTCTAGTGGAGATGCCGATGGCTTAGATGCAGATGCCTTGGGCGCAACCACTTCTAGTGGAGATGCTGATGGCTTAGGTTCAGATGCCTTGGGTGCTGATGCCTTGGGTGCAGATAGCTTGGGTGCAACCACGATAGGCGGAGGAACTACTTTCGATGGCTCAGGGGCAGGAGGAGCTACTACAGGTGGCTCAGGAGCTACTACAGATGGCTCAATGGCAGGAGGAGCTACGACAGATGGCTCGGGAGCTACGACAGATGGCTCAGGTACAGGAGAAGCTACGACAGATGGCTCGGGAGCTACAACAGATGGCTCAGGTACAGGAGGAGCTACAACAGATGGCTCAGGTACAGGAGGAGCTACCGCAGGAGGGACTACCACGGGAGGGGCTGCCTCTTCTACAGGGGGGACTACTGCGACTCCCTCTTCTACAGGGGGGACTGCTACAGATGGCTCTTTCACAACCGAAGGCGGCGCTTCTGCAATATCCAACGAGGCAGCCACGGGAGCTCCTTGAATACCCGAAGAGGCAGCTGATGGCAATGACCGAATGGCTTGTAGTGGAGAATTTGCAATTGGCGAGAGAACTCTTCGTACAAGCTTCCTGGAGGCAGGGACTGCTGCTGTCTTTGCTGCAACTACCTTTGCTGCACTTGCCTTCACATTCGCCTTCACATTCGTACCAAAGCTCACCGATCGCCGCAACGTCCTCGGCGCCTTCACGGCCGCTGCAATCCAGGCCTCCTTCAGTCGTCGAGTAAAGGAGTTCACAGAGACGGTGGAGCCAGCCGCATCTTCTGTAAGAACAGAGATTCCATCCGATCGATAGACAAGAACTAGAACGGCCTCTTGTTCTCCACGCGGCCGAAAGAACTTCACCGTTCCTTCCATCAAATTAATCGCCCCAATGGGCTTCTCACTCTCCTTCACATAGGCCTGCAATGCCTTGTCGGATAAAATAGGATCGTTTGCTGCCATTCCAAGGTCTTCAGCGCTCATTTCCAACAGGGTCTCCACATTCACTTTTCGTACCTGATAGGGGTGTTTGCCCACAATCGCCACCAGATCGTCCTCCTCCCCCTCTTCCTCTTCCTCAGTACCTTCTTGCGCCATCTCTTCATAAAAGAGCGCCGTCTCCTTGTCCGCCCCCATCCAGTCAAGACGAAGCAGATTCAGCCAGCTGATGCCACGTTCTGGAATGATATACTGGTCACCGTCCCGAATCGGCTCCGCCAAGGAGCTCATATGGCGAACCCCTTGGCTCATGAGTTCTTGGCGGCGGTTCGGAAACCGAATGAGCTCGTCAATGACGCGACGGCTAAAGAGGATCCGCGTATTGACCACACGATCGGTGCCAATCTCCGACTCCTCGTCCACATGGAGTGCACAGGTCTTGGACTCCGAGCGCCAGACACACGGCTCCGAGCAGCTGCTCTCTCCCAGAACACGGCAGTCCTTGCGTAGAAAACCAGCCGGCATGTCCCAGGCCTTGTCATCGGGTGCCATCCAGCTCAACCAGCCGTCCTCCGATCCTCGTATAAAATTACCACACAGAATCTCCAGTCGCTTGCGTTTCTCGAACTCAGGCAACTTGGAGAACACAATGCGCTCGATATCCTTGCGCACCACGGGTCCCGCATCCTTCGCCAGCCAGTTGGAGACCATGAACCGAAAATACTGATAGAGTTCATCAAGCTTTTTGCTGCTAGAATCCTTAATTTCCGGTTCACCACACGGCTTTGCAAGTTCTCGGTTAATATCCCATTCAATGACCTTGGCCGGCTTCCGTTCATAGGCACTCAGATCGGTGCCCTTGGTCTCTCGATCCGACGGTACCAGAATCTTGTTCTCCAACTGAATGCCCGCAACATACTCTTTGCCAGACTTGCTAATTCGCGTGGACACATGCTTTACCGCATAGCCCGGGTACAACGGAAAGGTGGTGGCGATATGATCGGTATAGAATGCAATGAGCTGCTCCACAGGGACTTTGTCAAAGTCGTTCAGGTCGAGCACGAGCTGCTCATTGAGGGGTAAACGCCCGTCGTCCACGATCGGCACAGGAATCCAGGGCGCATCCTCGTCAGCCGACTGGGGATAGAGCACCATGACGGCGTGATTGTAGGAATCGCGCACCAAGCCGCTTGTATACACCTCCTTTCCGTCGATCTGAATGGGTGTCGTGAGTGCCACGGACAGCGGGATCAGTGCCATGGGATTGATGCCCGTCTGGGGTGTATAGAGAGATCGGTATGTGCTCTTGCACTGGTTCATATACTCCTGAACACGATCCTGAACGATGCGCGGCCACATCTTGCGATCGGCATACTTCCAGCGGATTCGATAGTCGTGTGCCGCCACATCTCCTCCCTCGGGCGGCTCATTCTTAGTATACACAATCAGTTCATAATACCCCTGGTGATCACGCCAGACAAAGGCAAAGTCATTCCGTTTGTGATGATCCGAGGAGAATCCATAGGGGCCACACTTGACCCGAACGGCCTCCTCGGAGCCCGGTGCCCATTCCAGCACTACAACTTGGAGGCCACGTTTAATGTTGGAGGTCAACAGACCCGGTTCCGTCAGGAACGATGTGAAATGCCGCAGATCCTTTCGCTTGCTCGTGTCCTTCATAAAGGCCAGGAATCGATTATAGGACTTAAAGATACGATTGACGGCAAACTGGTTGTCCTCGGTCACGGTGACATGCAGATTCTTTTTTGCCCATTGGACATGGACATTCGTGGCCTTTGTGTCACTCGGCAGATCCGCAAGATTGCGATTGTCACGGAGAACACCCAGATCGGGATCGGACGGTACATAGAACTCGTTGACCAGGTTGCCAAAATTTGCATTGACGAAGTTCTGGACACCGTTGGGACCCGTGACACACTTCAAGAGCAATTCGCGAACATCTTCGATGGAGTTCTTGTAGAGAAGGGGCGCCAAGACGCCCAGGAGACTCTCGGTGGGCTTGGGAGGGTGGCCGCACGAAGAGGAGAGAAGACCGACCTGGGTGGCCATGCGCAGAAATCCTGCACTGGACGCCTTGAGTTCCTGGCGAATGCCGCCTAATCGCTTAATGAAGGAATCCGATTTCTGGGCAAAATAGGCATCAAAGGCCGTGGGCAGAATACCAAATTTACCTGGCTCCAACGGGTGTTTCACAGCATCCACAATGTACTCTTTCCAGAGGTTCTCGAATTTGAGGGTGTAGTTCACCGTGCTCTTGTAGGCCGTGGCCTCCGTCAGATCCGAACGAATGATCTCGGCACGACTGCGTTCTGCAACGACTTCCGCGACCTCGGCAGACGCGGCTGAGACCTCTTCCACGGGAAGCGTAATGACCTCATCACTCCTCTTCACAATCGTGCGAAGCCGTTCAAAGTCAGGTGCCATGACACGAAGTGTCTTCTTATTAATGTGGCAGCAGGGCAGTGAATACCGATCGGGATGATGCGATGTCTTGGTAAATCCGATAAAGAGGGGTGCCGATTCGCCCTCCTTTTTCGGCTCTCTGCGAAAGACGGTGGCATTGAGAACCGCCTTGGAGCTCAGGATCTCGGTACCCCCGCAGAACGGACAGGTGTGTTTCTCCTTGGGCGTTGTCCCATCCCGTTCAAACTCGCTGTCAAAGTCCTCTTCCAAGATCATGATCTCATCCTGCAAACAGAAGAGCTCAGGGCAGAAGAAGTAGTTCTCTTTCATGCCCGAGCCATACCGAGACACCACAATCTCTTTGGCTTCCTCCAGAATGCTGCCGACGCCCGCCATTGGCTCCTTCTGTCCCCGTTCCAACGGATAGAGATTGAAGAAGAGACTGCCGGCATCGACTTCGGGCTGGTATTCGGCCACCATTTTCCGGTACTGGTCGGGCTCCAGAACGGAGGGCATCTTGTCATCCTGCGCCTGACAGGATCGACTGTACTGCGTATCTTTGATGGTGGGCGTGTAGCCAAAGAGATCGAAATCCACCGCTTTCAGTTTCTTAATAAACCACATGGTCGGATTGATCATAGCCTCCCCGATGGGTTTCTCCTTGACGGATGCTTTTGTTCGTGATTTACTAGGGGCTACTTCCTCTTCTTCCTCGCGCATGAAACTGCGAAGACGGGATTTGGGGACTGCTGCTGCTGCTGCTTCTGCTTCTGCTTCTGCTTCTTCGCCCTCGTCAGCCTCTTCCTTTCGCAAGCCCCGCTCTTTTGCCAGAGTGGTCTCCTCGACTTTGGCAGCAAGAGCGGCCAGAGAAGCGGCTCCCTGCTCACTCGTCGTAAACCGATCCTCCTCTTCCGAGAACAGGAGCGCCAACAACGTATAGATGCGCTGAAAGACCCGATAGGAGTCGATCCGATGCACGTGAAACGTATAGAATGGATGCTGAGGATAGACATGGATGTCAATTCCTGGATTAAAGGACTCCATAAATTCATTCTCTTCAGGAACGGTCACGGTCAGTGTGCCCTTCTGTTCGAGCCAGTTGTCAATAATGCGCCCGCCGTCCAATGCACTCAGTTGGAACTCCTCCTGGAGCGCCGCCAGCATCTCCCTGCTTAATGCATCTCCCTCGAGCTTCTTGCTCATCGAATACTGTGTTAAGAACGCAAAGAGATTGTCTTCGGAGGCAAATTGACTAATGGCCTTGTAGCGAAGGGAGATCAGACTGGGCTGATCCTTGAGGGGCGCAATCTCCTGGAAAAAGGTGCTGAAGAACGGAAGGCGCTTTTTCAGAATGGCCTTGGTAAATTTGGGTGACTTGGTATCGGTCTCCAATTGAAATATCAAGGAGGCCTCGCCGATCTCAAAGTCTCCCGTACTGAGCGGGAGATCCTTGAACACGGAGTCCAGAATGGTTGAAAAGTGACGAAAATGGAAGGTCGGCTCCAACTTCTTCATATGTTTGGGCGGCTGCACGAGGATATCTGCCGTGCCGTCATGGAAGATACGCAATGTCCCATAGATCGGGCAGACCGTGCCCACGCTTTCCGTATGGACATACTTGATCATAAGGTAGTCCTTGCCAAGCGTAGGGCTTATCTCTTTTGCCCACTGCTGAATAATCTCGGGATTGTCGAGAGATGGAATAGGCAAGACCCCTTTCACAAGGACTTTCGAGATCGGCATGCCCTCGGCCGGCATGATCCGCATATAGGGGCGACTGTCCGTAACCTTTGTCTTGTAGAACAGCGTTTCGCAGTCTTCGAAGTCCTCGCTGGGATTCTGGAGCGCCAATCGTAACTGCTTTATTCCCGTCACTTTGAGTTCTGGCATCGGTACATTGGCTTCAATGAGTTTATTGATGCGATTCATATAGACGGCGCGTTTGCTCAGATAGGTCATGATCGTCTTACCAAATCGCTCATCCTCCTTAGAGGCCTTGTAGGGACCCTTCACGGAAATAGTGGGGAAATAGGGATAGAAGCGCTGATACCAGTCGGCATCCCCCATCGGCTGGGGGCCCTTATAGGCACGCAAAAGGCGGTGAAGAGGAAAGACTTGCAGCGTAGGGATCCCCTCGTCACCAAAGACATCTTCGATCGTGGTGCGCCCCCGTGAATTGGCGGCAGGACTTGGGACACCGCCGCCCCGCGTTACAAACTCCTTGACCGGTTCCCGCATGGCCAGACGAGGATCGGGCAAGTAGATCATACGACTGGCTCGCTGGGTTCCTTGGGGGTACCAGATGTACTCAAGTGGCAAGAAGACGTCCCCTTCGTATTCCATTCCGACGAAGAGGCAACTGGGGAGAAACTGCACATCGCCCTTGTATTCGAGGGAGATTGTACGCTTCAGAGTATCCAGTGTATCAAAGGGGAACAGTGTCAGTTCGAAGTCTTCGAATTCGTCTTCTCCCAGCCACATACGACAGGAAACCGGAGGCATGGATTCCTGTAAGCTGTCGATCAAGGTGGGATGGAGAAGTTGATTAATATCGGTCAGCATACCTCTAGTCTTAGAGTTGTAAAAAGAGCGCCTAAAAACTCATGACTGGTTTACTATAAAGTTGAAGATTCATCGACTCATACCTGCAATCAAGAGAATGATTCCCCATATCTGGCTGGATGCAAAGCATGTCTATCACAAAGGATCCTATCTGCATCCTGAACATCCGAACCGCATTCTTGCCATTCAAGAACGGATGCACGTATGGGATCCGAAGTCCTTTGTACTCCACGTATCCGATAAGGAACCGATCGGCTCTTTCTATGAGAAGGAATGGCAGATGTTGGACGGGGACACGTATAGGACAGAGGCGACCCCTCTTCTGTTGAAACGGGGACATGCGATGATTGAGGAGGCGGCTGCTGCAGTCGCGAAGGGTGCTACGAGTTGTGCCTATGTTCTTATTCGGCCGCCTGGACATCATGCGTCAAATACGAGTATTGGCGGATTCTGCCATCAGAACAATGCCTGGATTGCCGTACAAAAGTTGCGATTGCAAGGGTTGAAGCGCATTGCAATTCTAGATTGGGATGCGCATCATGGAGATGGAACGGAACAGTGCGTAAAGGAGGGCGGGTCACCGAATGTGTGGTTCTGCAGTATGCATGCCTTTGGCAGAGGCGTGTATCCAGGTACGGGAAAACGCCTGGCATCTCCGCAGATTCTGAATATTCCCTTTCCGATAGGTACGGATTCAGAACAGTATTTGGAAGAGTTCTATCAGACTACTCTGCCGTTTCTGGGAACACCTGATGCGCTGATCGTGAGTGCAGGGTATGATGGACACGAAAAGGATCCGATGCAACTTCTGCGATTGCAGGAGTCGACCTATACAGAGATGGCGGGGGCACTGAAAGGGATTGGATGTCCGATCCTGTTCTTGCTGGAGGGGGGATATCAGCCGGATGTGTTGGCGAGCTGCGTGGAGGCTACGCTGAAGCCTTGGTTAGTGCTTACATAACAAGGAAACTTTAACGGCGCTTGCGCTGTGTCTTCCTGCCCTTCCGTGCCTTCGTCCTTCGCGCCTTCGTCCTTCGTGCCTTCGTCCTCCGCGCCTTCGTCCTTCGCCTACGTCCCCCCTCCATCGGCTTATCCTCCAGGAATCGCCCGTAGTCCTGGGATCCTATTCCGCCCGAAAAGGTTGTATCTAGGCGTCCCGAGGCAAGTTGGCGAGCGCTCGGCTCCGACGGCGAATAGTCCATCGACTGTTCTGTCAAATTGAACACGGGCATACTCTACTACCCTGTTCGTTTTTATTAGGTGATCGTTCCTATTTGCATATTCGAACCATCTTTCTTGGGATCGTACCGTGGTGAATCGGTAATACTGACACCACAATAGGAGACCGGATGCGACTGGAAGTCCGTATACTTATAGATGCCATTCGCCTCCGCCTCTTGCAGAATCCAGCCAAAATTATTCCAGAAGTCGGGGCCATGCCCCACCGATTCGGTACAGACATGGCTAAGTTCATGGAGTGCCACAAATGTCATCACGTTATCGTTCACCAGCGACTCATTGCCGCCGGCGCGTTGCCGTAGACACAAGTGGATCTCTTCGCCCTTGTTCACCGAATAGGAGGTATGGGCGGCATCGGGCGTGGCCTCCAAGAACCGATTCGGATCATCCCGAAAGTTCTGACTAATCTGCTTCACCTGGAGTTTGTCGGGGTATTTCTGCGTTAAAATGCCACACAACTTGGAGATCTTAAGCCGTACAGAGGCCATCAGATTTGCAGCATCCTGTTTATCGGGCAGATCCCGCACAGTATAGGTGCGGCCATCCACTGTCGATTTTACAGGAATGAGTGGATAATTGGAGGAGAAAAGGGATCCAATCCAACTTGTTGTCTGTTTAAGGACATCTGTCATTGCAGTACTTACTAAGAGTGTGGTAAATTAACGGCTCGGCGGCTGCGTTGTATAAGGAGTTGCCATGGTAACAGGGGCGGCATCACGAAGCGGGTTGTCGGCTGATTCGGCCATTCCCGTCGCATTCAGACCCGGGCTATTCTGCTGGGATCCCTTGGCTTCCGTATTATTGTGGGTCGTCGGATAATCTACGCGCTTATTGATGCCCGTATAGTTTCCAAATCCATCGATCGACCGCTTTATAAGCACGTAGATGCAATAGCCTACCAGGATAATAACAGCGACACCAATACCGATTTGAAGAGGGGTTGCGTTTGTAAGGGAGAGCATGATTCTATTCTAGGTATTATTTTGTTACACAGAATAATACTAATAAGATGTAAATTGAAAACCCATTAAGAGCCGACTTCGAGAGGGCGGTGGCTGACGTCGGGGCCAATCGTGGACTGAAAGAAGATACTGACAGGGGTCTGGGGATTCGGGGGTTCGGAACGGAGCTGGAGGTTCGCATTGCGCAAGCTCTGGCCGACCGTATTCACGCCGATCAGGGCGCCGGCGGACAGGAAGTTCTTGCCCTTGAGGGAGCCGACGCCCATGGGGTTCTGCTGGGCATAGATGGTGTTCTGGTCAGCAGGGAGAAGCTCGATGGGCGTGAGCTGGTCACGGGGGTAGCAGCCTGCCGGTGCCTCTGCGGAGGCGAAGGCCGCGGGGCCCTCCATGGAGGCGAGGTCGGCGAAGCCCTCCTTGGATCCCGTACTCTTTGACCCGCTGCCGTTGCGGAAGCCGGCCACTGCAGGAGTCACAACGCCTTGTCCGCTGGTTCCCATCAGACCTGCCAAGGCAGTAGCTGCATTTGTATTCATAGCAGTGCCAGCGGCAGGGGTTGCTGTTGCTGTTGTTGCCATTGTGCCAGCTGTTCCTGCCGCCGGCTTTGCAGCAGCCTTTGCAGTGCCGGTAGCACCTGCGGCAGTTACCGCACCATTGGTGGTTGTATTCATTGCAGCAGGAGCAGTAGCAGCAGCACCAGCCGTCGCAGGAACCATTGGATCAAATGGATCATAGCGTGACAGAAGCCCGCCGAGCGTAGGATCCCGTTGATAGACCAGATATACAACTAATAGTGCTGCCACACCGATTGCAAAACTCTTTGTGAAAGCGGCACTGACCATTTGCTTCTATAAATGATGCCGACAGAAATATTATTCAGAATCCTGTTCTGAATCCGCTTCGGAATCACTATCATCGGAATCAGAGGGGGCTTGCCCATATTTCTCCAAATATTCCAGGTGGGTTCGGTTCGCTTTGTATTGCGCCAGCTTTGCCCGTAGGTTCGCTTCCTTCACCCGCTGCTTATCATAGATATGACGGATATTGGGGGGCTGCAGTTCAAGGACATTCTTGGAACTGTCCAGTTGCAATTCATCGATCTCCGTAGGTTGGAGTTCGCCCGTATCCTCCATGGCCGGAAGTGTGATGAGCACCTGTTCTTCAAGAGCATTCCAGAGGAGTCGGAAGCCTTTTGCCGTAATAATGAGTTCGACGGGTGTAAACGAATAGAGGGTGGCGGATGTGGCCGGTGCCTTCAATTCATGGGTCAAATGCTTGAGGATGGTCGGAGCCGAATAGGGCTTGGCAAAATAGGAGGAGCATGTCCGTAGGAACTCGGCCAGAAATTCATTGAGATAGGAGTCTGCCACTGTCTTTAATGCAACTGCCGGGAGAGCCTCGCTCGTGGATTTCCAAGCGGACGCCGCAGATACAAGAAACGAGTGATGGTGTTCAATGCCGGATGCCGTGGTGACCTTGGTGGTTACCGGCTTTTGGAAGGTGAACGCCATGATTCCTAGGAAGTAGACATTAAAAATAGCCGTGAGATGCACCGCACACGCCAAATTTCCTCTTACAACTAGATGAGCACCGATTCAAAAGACAAATTTAATACGATGATCCGTTCGTGGATTGATAAGTTTGCGCATGTACTACAAAGCACAGACACCCGTGAATTTATTCAGGTACTTGTCCTGGATCCGTTCTTAAAGCACATCATTGGCCAGATTTTTCCGTATATGCTCATTGCATTCTGCCTGTTCGGCGCAGTCTTCATTTTCGTGATTCTTATTTTCGTTCTTCTGTTATTCCGATCACCGGCTCCTATCCCCTGTCCCTTTTGTTCGGCCAAATAGTTCCACTTTTTTAATATCCCTCCTTCAGAAAAATGATTGGAGGTACCGATCCCGGAGCCTTAGGCCACAGTGTTCGCAGCTGGCTTCACTATGACCAACTCGCTTCCACGTTTTTTAAACAGTCCACGAAAGCACGGCAAGTCGCTGGAGAATTTGAGGCAAAGGTCATGGATCAGCTCGATCAGAGCCGTATGTCCAATGCTGTCATTCAAATCGGCGGCGGGCACTTAAATGTGATTGAAGAGAAAATACCCCGTTGTTTAACCTTACGGAGTATTGAGCAGCTGCTGCACGGCTATTACGGAAAAAAAGGCGCAGGGCGCGATGAGACGGAGGACATTATGAAGCATTTGCGCGCCAATCGGGGGTTTGACAAGAAGCGCCGGCTCAAAAAGACGCAGACGGGCGGGGCGTTGCCACAACCGCCTGAACTCTAAAGCATCTAAATACGGATCACTATGAACTAGTAGACAGATACCAGTTCATAGGAATGAATACAGAGTGGGGCACATTTCTTCGACGCCAACAGGAGGTACAGGGTGCTCCGCCCATTCGGGTCTGTGTCTGGGTGGAAACACTGCTTCACTTCGGCATTCTGCCCGAGCTCAGGATTCGAGGGTATACTGTATCCATCGATCAGCAGCAGTTGGCCACCTGCATACTCAATTATCTATTTCGCCACGAAAAGGACTTTGCGCAATCGAAACTTACGACCTATTGCTGCACACACGCAATCCATCATGAATCTTCTCTTGAAGAATACGAGTTCTATACGGAACGGGTTCCCGACTCCGTATGGCAGCAGCTCCGCACGGCCTTTGCCGCAGAATGGCTCGCAGACGAAGAGGAGTTTGCGGATCGTGTGTGGCGGCATTTGCCAGATATTCTATTTTCCCATATTGACCAAGAGGCCTCTCCTGCCTACGCGCAGTTCTGGGCTCTGAATGCGCCCATGGACGAAGAGGAGGAGAGCGAATAACAACGTTACCAACCCTTACTATTAAACGGCAGAAGTCCAATTAGATTCGAATTTGCCTTAAACTCCAGCTCAATCATCTTCTGTTTCAGTGCATTGGGGGTCAAGGGGGGCTGCATCCGTTCGTTTGTGATTTCGAGATCGTGATCGGTCTGTGAGGGTTTGTCGCCGTAGCAATTCACTCCGTAGCGAAGATCCGGATTGTCCATATGCCCCCCATTAATACCAACGTTGCCGCAGGCCATGCGCTCATCCGCAACGGAACTCTGCTGCAGTGCATCATAGGTGCTCTTCTGCGTAGGATAGACAGCCGCCTGCCCCTTAATCCAGCCATAATTGCACCAGTCAGCCCCCTGATCCCAGGCCTTCTTCACCTGGTCATAGGTGGCGAGTTCAGCACCGAGCGCCTTGCACAGGGGTTCCGCATCCGAATAGGTATATTTATTCGAATTGACATTGAAGACGGTCTTGCGCCCTCCCACCATCTGATTGACCGTATTCAACTCCTGTTCGTCTACAACGGGCGGCGGGGGAGGGGGGGGCGAAAAATAATTAGAAATATTTGTTTTCATAGTATCAAATGCATTTCCAATGGCTGTCCTATAGTATATAACAAGGGTTAGCAAGATAATAAGGACACCAATGCCAATAATGAGCGGCAGCATGACATAGAGAGAGGGAGCCGTAGAAGGGACTGCCGCCACGGATTCATTAATAGAGTCTGCAATGGGCTCGGTCACATTCTGCACAGATTTAAATGAATTCCCCATGCTATTTACCGCAGAAACAGCCGAATTCTTAATATTATTGGCAACGGTTGCTGCTCCATTCTTAATAGAATTGGCGGCAGTATTCATAGTATTTTTAATGTTGTTCGCAGTGTTCATCGCCACGTTTTTAATATTGGTACTTGCATTGATAACCGCCGTAGAATTTGGCAATTTGATATTGGGTGATTTCGGAGCAGCCGATGCAGCATTGGACATAGCCTCTACCGTTTAGCATTAAAATTAAAATTGATAGGAGCTTCTTTTACTAAGCTCCTATCAACATGAATCGTGTAAGCATGTGCGGACTTATGATCCTTGTTGCGGGGATTGTCACGATCGGTACCGCTTAGTATAAAATTAAGCCCCCCACCCATATTGGGTGGGGGGCTTAATTTTATACTAGCACTAGTGTTAAGATTCGAATTCGCCTCCTCCGTCGGAGGAGGCGTAATTAGATTCTTAACGGTATAGGAATTGCATTTGCGATACTACCTGCTATCGTCGGCGGGATCTTCCTCATTGGAACAGGTGGCTGTACGTATATCTTTGCCCAGGTACCCTAGTTTATACACCATCTTCCATGGTGCGATTGCCCCCGCGGGTGTTAATGAACTTGCGCTGCTGGGGGGTTGTGCAGATGCAGCCCATGTCGGACGAATAGGAGGCAGAGCAGCAGCCGGGCTTGGCCTGATTATCACGAAAGATAAAGAGGCTGTCGGGGCCGGGTACAAACTCGGGGCCCAGCAACGGCTCATCAGGATCCGTATAGCGCCAAGAGCTCACATTGTTGTCCGTACTAACACGCACGTCATCGAAAGAGCCAATGGCCTTGTACTGCTTGCCTGCACCGCCGGCATTTTCTAGGAAGTAGCTCGTGAACCCCTCCATGCCCCTGGGGCTCAAGGAGGAATAGACCATAACGAGATTTGCCACAAGGATGAGTACGAGACCTGTTAGTAAGAAGGCAGTCTTCATCGTATTCTGGAGTAGGGGAAGATTATTTCATCTGCGCCAATCGGCTTTTTACAAACGGATAGGTGGCCGCTAATCCGTCGATCCCCACCTCTGTAAAATCACGCAGCTCGACCATCTTGCCTTGGAGAGAGACCAGGAGTCGGCCTGAATCGGTGATGATATGGCGGCCGTGCAGGAGTTCCGTAGAATGTACGAATGTAGTTCGGCGAGCATAGGTTGCCGTAGTAATCTTTTGAATACAACTGGACATCCATCCAGGATGTCCGCGGCCGAATACGTGCCCCTCCACAATCCCTAGAACACGAGTCGACCGGTTATACGAGAGTTCAATCTCGTCCCCTATCCGTAGTTCCTGGAGCGGCTTCATTCCTTGGACAGTGGGCACCTGCATCGCAGGATCCATAAGACAGAAGGTATCAGGAGAAGCGCTGGGTAGTACGGTGCCCAGCTGTTTGGACACAAGACGATTCCATCCCTCTTGTCCCACCGTGTCATTGTCGTCGATCTCCTCCCAGTCGCGGAAGAGTAATACGCCCTTCTCAGAACGAAGAGGGATCGTCTGATTACTCGTGTTCAGACAGTACAAGACAGGGACTCTATAGATGAGTGGAGTGGCACGAGGATCTTCGGCCACGGAATGCCAGCCCTTATTCCCCTTCACCAAATGCGACCCGGATACCTGAATCCCCTCCAAGACGAAAAGGGGGGTATCGGTACCGTCCAGTGTCAAAATCCCTTCCACGGTCGCGCCGTTCTGAAGTCGATCCCCCAGTTTGATGGCATCTATGCGGCGTGTCTCCCCTGTGTCTAGAACAACCTCTGTCTCGGGCACAAAACAGAAGGGGCCTCGCCTTTCCTCCGCACCGCCCCCGCGACTGCCTCCCATACTCGAAATGGCATCGATAACAGGTATAATAACAAAGGGGATCAGCGGCCATAGAATGAAAAAGAGAATCACTATAATGGCAATCATGATATCCAAAATAATAAAGATGATCTTAATGGTTAAATTCATCATGTTCTGCATGGTTGAAATGAACGAGAGCCCGATAAAGACAGTGCTAATAAGTGTCGCATTGGCCTTCTGAAAGGCGCTTTTCAATTTCTGAAAGACAATGCCCACCTGAAAGGTGATATCATTGAATTTTTTGAAAAAGGGTTCCAAAAACGACATGAACTCGTCCATCATCTTTTTAATCATCTCCTTGACACGATTGAGAGCCTTGGTAATCGTATTCGTTGCAACGGCCTGTTGGTTTGTAACAAATGTAACGGGCATCATTGCAATACGCATGACCTCCTGCACCAACCCCTTTGTGCAGAACTTGAAATTATTGGCAGCAAACTCCCCAGGAGACTGCGGGTCAATCTCAGGTTTCATGAAATAGGCGATCGCCATAATGAGCGGGTTGCAGCGGTGCTCAGGCCAATTGGCCATAATGGTTGCCCGTTCCATATTTACATATTTGTAGGTTGTAAACGATAAAAAGCCGAGAGTAATGAGAACAATTGGCCACAGAACTGCTGCACGTGTAGGTGGCAAATTCAGGTTTGTTTCTCGTAACTCTTGCATCCCCTGATCTCTTCTTGATAAAACTCTTCTATATCCGGAGAAGCAATTTCCACATAGTCACGTACACGATCCCCCGTGTGTAATTCAATCTGTGAATGCGGCAGAACAACGAACCCTATATAGATGCGCGGCGAGCGAAGAACGGGCTCCACGGTTCCGATGCGGATCCAGCGATCCTTGCGCCATACAAGCGTGGCCGCCCCTACAAAACTATCTGCAAAGGCACAGATCTCATAGACTTCCTTCTGAAGAATACCGATCACCTGCCCGCCCCCCCTGAGCCGATCGTTTGTTGCAATCTGCATGGCTCGTTTGAGAGATCCGTCGGCCATCCGAATCTGCATGGACGGATCCATTGTCGGCGAATATTCAAAGGATGGTAGCAGAGGACTTAAAGGCAGTAAAGGCAGTAAAGGCAGTAAAGGCAGTAAAGGCATTCCATTGATCCGTGCCTCTATCGCCTGCATCATCTTGGATCCAGCCTCCATGCCCTCATCATAATCTCGAAACACAAGACCACGAATAGGGATCTGATGATCCTCTGTATTGAGGCAGATCAAGGATCCACGGGTGCCACCGATCGGAATTGCCTTCGGATGCTCCATGGACTGAATCCATTCGCCCTCATGCAGTACATAGTGATGTGCACTCACCTGCACACCCTGTAGGTCTACCATGGGCTGGCCGGGGGTTGCAAAATGAAATTTGGCCGTCACACGGCTCCGTGTTGGCAGCAACGTATCCCCAATCTGCACATCAGCAATGGCGATTGTGCCTTTGTCAAGCACCTCTATCCGTGTCTCAGGAACGAAACAGAAGGTTGCTAAAAACTTGAAAATGGTTGTATTACTGAAGTTTATAGCGCCTTTCATGCCCGACATTCCCATAAACATGACTGAAAAGAGCAGGGCGTGCATGCGTCCAATCAGATTTTTAATGCGAATTGCACTCAGACGAAGTTGAAAAAAGAAGTTCATAATGCGATCCGTAAAATCCTGAAAGATAACTTGAATGCCGCCGCCCATGGTGGCAATGTTTTCATAGATGCTGTTCACCACGCCAAAAATCCTCCCAATGACTTCTGAGAAAATGCTGAGCACGGAGGTGAACGGGGAGGTGATCTCTTGGGCATGCCCCTGGAAAATGCTGCGCATACAGAATTGAAAATTATCAACGGTATCGTGACCATAGAAGCCTGCAATGGGCATAATCCAGGGTTTGCAGCGATTTTCTTTCCAATTCATTTTCACATCTGTAACGTGCTGTACCTGATGTTGCCCCATTGTAATGCCCACAAAGACAATGGATACCAGGATAAGGAATGCGAGGGCATTGAACATATTCCATAGGACGGGACCCTGATGAATGCGTGTAACGGCGGAGGCAAAGGCTGCAATCTCCTCGGGAGATGCTGTCGTACCTCGATCCCCAAGTGTTTCAATTGTTGGAAATAGTCCATTGACTATCTCCATGTCCCTATCTCTATTTGTGTAAAATGGAAGGGATCCTTGAACGAGGATCCCTTCCATCTTAGATAAACGGCATCTACTTCAGATCCGCCTGTCCGCGCACCCAATCCCGATCTTTCAAAAAGATAGAGGCCACGTTCGGCTGGCTCTTCTTTGCCAACTCGGCGACCGTATGGAGTCGATTGTACACGGAGGTCTTGCCATAGGCCTCGATCGCACTCAGAAGAGCTTTATGACGTTGACTATCCGCAAGTTTAAATGAATAGCCGTACTTAATGAGTGTCCCTTTCCGGAGAACCCCTTTCCCCGAATTAGACTTGTTCTTTGCACAGGAGGGAGGAACCACGATCTCGGCCTGTTTTGGCTTTGCAGTGTACATCTGATTTTTCCCGCGCTTGCGCTGCACGGTGTACCCCTGGTTTAAAATTGTTTGCGCTAGCTTGCGCGTGTAACCCTTTCGATAGGTATACCCGTCTGGACACGGCTTATTGCCACTCGTTGGCTTCACCATCTCTAGTAGAAGAAAGTCATAATTTATTCAGATCCCATGTCATATAAATAGTTATGAAACATATTTTGAATCAATCCTCTGTATAATTCTAATGATTTCGAAGTATTGTTCTGTTTTTCTTGAATGCACTGATTGTAGAGATTTTCAATAGCAACGCGTGTAGGTGCCGTAATTTCTTCAATATCAGGAATCGGTACCTGTATGCCTGTTAATACACTCATAAACAGTGGATGGAGCAGTTTAATAATCTCTTCATACGTATTTACCAATGTAATATCTTGCGCTTCAGCGGAAGTAGCCTTTTTAGCATAGATAATATCATTATAGACCCTCTGCTTGATCTCGAATACGCCCTGGCAGAAGGACGGATGAACATCCTTGCAGATGGGAATGTTGGGATTCACGGGTTCAAAGGGCATCATGGGTTCTTGATCTTGATCTTCTGACATTCTCTATTAATCGAGTTGCAACTATTTTGAACCAGTTCGCCTCATTTAGAAAAAAGGCCGTATGCTATGAAGAGCCCCCCTAGTACGAAGAGCGGGGTCACCAGATCTCGGATAGTCGGCGGGTTACAGAAGCCGAGGGGGGTTCCCCCTGGGATTTCGGCGGTGGGGCCCACTGGCTTTGGTGTCCCTTGGTAGGCATCCTGATTCTGGTCACTCTGTGCAACGGCGAGTGTCTGCTGGTTATGAAGTGCTTGAAGGGTTTGACAGGCCGGATTATGTATATCTGCACAGATAGTTGTATTAGATTGCGCATGGGCAAAGGTTGACATCTCTGTGTACACAGCCTAAAATAGATTGTTGTCACTCTTCATAGAATGAATATTCAAGGGGTGGACAAGCAGTCCATCGAGGAAGCGACGAGGGAGGCGGAGGCCAAACCCCTCGGGTTTGCACCCGGTGCCCGTGCCAACTACATCAAAGACCATGTTCGTGACATTCAGGCGCGTATGGCAGCAGGAAAGCGGGACGAAGAGATCAAGGCCGAGTTCGCACCCTTTGCCAAGGACTATCCGGAACTTATGAAGAAACTGCTTGCCAAGATGGACATCTCTCACCTCGGAATTATGCTAAATGCCCTGGAAAAGATGGAGGCGGGCACTCTGTCGCAGCACCAGGCCTCCGTTATGGTGGGGCAGCGCTTAGTAGACCAATTCGTGAAGCCTCAATTGAATGGATCCGCGCCTGATAAACAGGGGCGCTAAAGGCCTTGCACCATTTAAAACTGACTTGCTCGTGCTGCCGAAGCATAAAAAGGATTTTGCTCTCTTCCTTCTCCTTTGTCTGAATCAGGGAAAACACCTTTTCCAGATAGACGATCTGTTTCTTGACGGCCAATTCTACAATCGATTCTATGGAGGACAGAAAGGGTTCGGGGAGGGGATCGGGAAAGAGTCGCATGGGCGCATCTTGGCGGCAGGCAGCCGCACTCCAGGATCGTAGAATGGCGAGTGTACTTGGTACGGGGGGGCAAAACTGCTTTCCTACAAAATAGATCTCAGGATTGCAAGGTCTTGAGATCGCCGGTTTATAGAGCGTCCATTTTATAAAATGCTGCGACAGGAAATACACGAGATCGCGTGTCCCAGCATAGTACAGATCAAAGAATTTTAGAATGAAGAGGCCGCCCGGTCTGAGAACTTCAAACCCTGTCCGAACGGAGGCCAGTAGCAACGGAAAGATGGTCTGTTCTTGCGAATCGTAGTCCGTTGAAAAATCGAATCCGCCGTCGCCTGTAAACAGATTCGCCTTGGGCACACAGGAGGCAATATAATCGTTCTGATTCTGATAATTCAGAAGATCCCCCGTGCCATCGGAGCCATACACAATCCGAACATTTCGATGCTTCTGGAGAAATTGGCTCGCGCGCTTCCATCCAGGTACATTCGATTGACGCGGCTTCAACGTAATGGCCGTGGAGATGGCCGGCAGACGATGGCGATCGCAGGCATCCAGAAATCCTTGAATAAATCCGCCGGGTCCCTCGCAGACATGGGCGGAGGTTAACTTGGTGGTGAGTCGCGGAAGCCCTTCAAAAAAAGTGGCAACGGAGAGGAGCTCGATCATTTTAAAATAGGAACGACTCAGCGGGTTTAGAATACAGATCGAATCGGGAAAATTGGCATATTTCTTTTGTGTATAGACAAGCTCATAGGGATTCACGATTTTCTTATAGTACTCCCACTCACTTGTGCCCGAAGAACGCTCATAGTCATTAATATGTTTCCTATGTTCATGGAGCACGGCCTGCAACGGCGTAAATGAATGATGCCATATGGCCGGTAAAATAACTGTATTCTCGGATGTATCGGATACAGCCGGTTCATAGGGAGCGTCTTTTTGTCGCCCGTACCAGGCAATTCTGAGCCAAGGTTCCATAGTATTTATAGGGGGTTGCGCTTTAGATCTTAGTCTCGTTCAAAGAGTTCAACGGGCTCCTCTTCCAAGCCCGTCATGGCATGCGGCAGGTGCATATTGATCTGGAACTGATGAACGCCGCAGACATCCGCCTCGGGCTCGGCCAATAGTCCTTCCAGATCCCCCTCGGGCTCCTCTTCGTCATCCGGAACGGCATCCAGTCCCTTCGTAAGCTGCTCCAACATCACATCGTCCATCATGATCTGGGAAAACGCCGTGCCGCCTCGGAAGGGTTGTCCCATCATGATATTGGCGGATACACCCGTCACAGGATCGACTTCGCCAAATCGTGCAGCATTGAGCACAATTTTCGAGGTCTCCTCAAAGGACATCTTGCCCAAAGGCCCAATGTCATTCTTGTTGATGCCATAGCGATCAATGGATACGAGACGACCACTGCGCGTAATGTAGTCGCAGAGGATTCCCAGATGCCTGTAGTTCACGGGCGCCTGCTCAAAGATCGGCAACAGCTCATTGATCAGGATGGCGCGAACGGCCTCCAAGCCCAGAATATCCATCACATCGTGCACATTCGTCGTGTAGAGGCGATTCGCATCCACGGCTGGATGATTCATGACACGAATATAGTTGGAGCCGTCCGTGTCGAGAATATACTGGGTCAGCTCGGCATACCGCCCCTCCTCGCCCTCCAAGGACACCTTCTGCTTGTCCTGCCGAAAGGTGGCCGCCTTAATGCCAGGAACCCCGCGAATAACCAGTGTATTGAGAAGCCGATTCTGAAACTTCTTCAAATTGCCAAAGTCATCATTGTCGGAAGGGGGTACTTCAATGCGAATGCGCATAATGAGTTTGTCGGCATTATAATCGGTATAGATCGTCTTGGCACTCGAATAGAGCTGCTCAATCACGAAGACAACATCCGCCATGGAGATGTTCTTGTTGTACATCTCCTCGCGATTCAGCTCCAACCGTAAGAGCCACTTGCTCATCTTCCGAGTGTTCCTGGGATTCTCCAGCTCAATCTCCTTATAAAAGGAGATCAGATCCCTGTCCTCCGCCAGCACCGTCTCTTCGTCATCAGGATCCCAATAGATCGCCACCTTGTTCGTGATGTTGCGGAGCAGCGTAAGTTCCAGATCTTGCTTGAGTTCCCTGGCCTTCTCCTTGGACTGACGGAACTCGGGCTTCATATAGATGGTGAGCGACGAAGCCTTGGGATTCTTGGTAACCTTGAGAAGTTCTCGTAGGCGAGGAATGCCCTGGCTCACCGTATTTTTCGTGGCAACGCCCGCAAGGTGAAATGTATTTAAAGTCAGCTGTGTAGACGGCTCTCCAATACTCTGCGCCGCCACAATGCCCACCTGCTCGCCTGGCTGCACCCAGGCCTTCATGTGAGCCACCACAATGAGTTCCGTGAGTGCATCAAAGGCATCCTTTGTGAAACGCTCCTTCACAATGATGTGGTGGGGCGCCAGATAGTAGCGCAACAATGCGCACCAGACGCGTACATGGCCTGCTTTGGTACGCTCAATAAGCTTCGGCAAACGCTCCAACACATCCGTCGGTGTCAGATCCGAGCGACCCTCTGGCTTCAATCCGAAACGGGTCTTGACGTTGAGAATCAAACGTGCCAGATTCACAGGGGCATTGACGGCGCCGCCATAGACGGAGCCCTGGAACATGTCCTCGATCAGGATCCGCTGATCCTCCAGTACATCTGTAATAAACTTGTCGAGTAGCTCCGTCTCATCCGGACGACTGATACCGTCATTGAGTACAGCCGACCAGTCCACCTCCGTCATGCCGAACTGATCCCGAATCTGCTGCTGCGTAATGGACTTGGAATCCAGAGGGAGTGCCTGGCTCTCGAGCTTTGTGGCCATGATGCCGTCCTCGCCGTAATAGAACTGCACCACATTCATGTTGGCATCACGAACGGTGCCGTCGTGCTGGACGACGAGATCCTCCAATGCCTTAATGAGCTGGCGCTGAATATATCCAGTTTCTGCCGTATCCACTACATGAAGGCCGTTCGCCAAGCCAAAGTTAAGAGTGGAGGGGACTGTCAAGTCGTACATCTTGGGATACTTCTCAACACCGATCACATTGATTTCCGTAATCTTATCAAGGACAACATTGTTTTGTATTTGTTTATAGTTATATAGATCAGGAGTAACACCAATTCGTGACTGGAGCATTAGGATCATATTCTTAATTGAAGTCTCATGATAAGGAAAGTACTTTTGCTCATATGTGTGAAGAAATGCCCGAATATATGTGGAAGATCGAAGAAGAGCTTGCAAGAGCGTATCCAAGGAAGACGAGTTTGTCGCATCTTCAATTCCTTGTGATTCATCCTGTTCACATTCTGGAACACTGATAGGCGGTACTGGGAGTGTAAGAGTAACCGGCACGTACTGTCCCGTCCTCACCTCAGGTGTATTAAGTCGCTGAAACTGATTTGTCGCTTCGTCCCAGACAAGGAGTGATTTGGACTCCGTCACAATGACCTCCTTTCCGCCCTCCGTCTTAATCTCATAGAGCCTAGTTCCAGGATCGTGGCGCGTAATGGCGGTTACTTGCCCCCAGGTTACATGGCCTTGCAGATCAGACGTGGGAATGTGCACATTGGTCTGAAGCTTCAGCAGCTCAAGATTGCGCTCCTGGTGGCGCTCCACGGTGGAGCCAGGTGCATCTAGCTGCTTATCGATCCAATCACCAATTGGCACATAGAGTGGGCGGCCATTCTCCATGACAACAATGGGCGTATCGGCCGTTACAGACTTAACAGCTGTATCAATAAGACCTTCGCGCCCCGACATGGCGTGGAAGAAGAACTCCTGGGGTGTGAGCCCCCTGATAAACGAGGATTCAATGAAGCCACGGGCTTCTGCACCGTCGTCGTACTTCTTGTAATGCGGCAGCGTCCTATCCGTGAACCCATAGGCAATGCGCTTGTTCTCAATGGACTGCTGACCCAAGCAAGCAATCATCTGGGCAATGTTGATCCAGTCGCCCTTGGAGCCTGAGTTGATCATGGCGACGAGACGATTCTCAGAGCTCAAGGAGCCCTTGGCAGCATCCGAGGCCTTCTTCGTGGCCTGCTTCAAGAAGCCAAAGGCCTGATCCTCGAACTCCTGCTGGTTCGTCTTGCCCGTGTTATTCTCGAAGATATCCGAGTGCACCTGAAACTGAATCTCCTCAATCTGCTTCTTGCACTCGGCAATGACCTTGGCGATCTCCACGCCCGTCTTGTCATCGGCCACCAAATCCGAGATGCCTACGCTGAATCCGTCCAGCACTAGATAATCCTCGACCACGCGCTGAAGCGAGTCCAGAAACATGCTCGTCTCCTTGGGGCCATAGTCGTTGTACAGCACATGGACAATGCCCTTGCCAGGGGTCATGTAGACAGTGCCGTCCACGGTGCCCTGTTTGATATCGCCCTGCACAATTTTCACAATATTATCGGGATCATCGGCCTTCTTATCCTTGTCATAGCCCTTGTTGGGCATATTGATGTTGAGAGGGGGCAGCAGCTGACTGAGCACCTGCTGTCCTGTGAACCTGCCTTCTGCACGCGGCACGGGCAGCAAGCCCTCATAGCGCTTGTTTTTCATCATTAGATTCATAAATTCTCGACGCGTAAATTCATTCCCAGGACGGGTGAGGCGATAGGAGCCCACCACTGAATCCTGGAAAACACCGATCAGAGGCCGTGCGTGCCTGGGGGTTACCACATTGTGAGGGATCGCGGCGATCTCCTCGAGTTCCGTCGCCGCCTCGTAGCTCTGCGGGACGTGCATATTCATTTCTGGGGCTTAATACAATTAACGGGGTAATTATACTAAGCCGCCCTCCAAGTTTCCAAGGAGGCCGGACTATATCTTGTGCCATCTCAGGTTCGTTAGACCGTCGTAGATGACCCGCTCCCATTTAGTCTCTGAACCTTCTCCTTGCCCTACGAATTAGTGCACAGCACTTAACGGGTTTAGGAGCTTGGCTGCGGATTACCGATTTCATCTATCACATCATAGACTCATTACCAGAATTTTTACTATACCCTTGATTTTTCTCCAAGGCCAGTTCCAACTTTCATTAAGAACCTTAGTATCTGATACTTTACGGACTTCCCGAACAATTTGAGGGCGTTGCGAATGCTTCACTGATTTCTCTTAAGAACTCTCTGGCTCGTTCTTGAAGAGTTTCTAAAGTTTCATACTTTCCCACAAAGCGCGCTTTCTTACCATTCACATTCACAGTAGCAGCCAAATGGCCATCTATGTGCTTTGATGATATGTACTGGTCAAGATTCTTTGTGTCAATCGATACTCCACGAAATCGCTCCAATTTCTGTTTACTATGTTGTATCTGAGCCCGTTTCATAAGAGATTCTCGTGCATCTTCTGTCTTAAGTGCCTTTTGAATCCCTTTTGATATCAGTTCTCTGGTTGCTTCTGTTCTGCATACACAACCTCCTCTTGCCCCAGGAGGATTTGTAGTTGCAGTGTCAATCGATTTTCGTCCTGTCGCCAGATATCTTCCTGCACGACCTCCCGAAGTAAGGTTATAGCCATTTGGATAGAGTGTATTTAGTTCTGCAATATAGTGCTGTTCCCAATGATCCATCTCTTCAAGAGGACATGTCTTTAACATCACTACTGCGAATACATCTTTACCATATAAGCGTATTGCATTATTCAAATACCTAGAGCCTAGCTTGGTATTGCATTTTGCCTCACTTATATGATCTTTTAACCGTCCTTGGTATCCAAATGGTATATATTTACCCTTATTTTTACGATGACTCATAGCTTGTCCAACATAGTATTTATTATTTAGAGTATTTGTGATTTTATAGATATGTCCTATCACGCCGGAGATATCCTCAAGTATCTCGTCCATTCCTACTAGAACGTGCGAGTTGAAACTTTAAGTTCAGTTTATATTCACTAGGCAGTTATATGGACTCGTCACACTCTATGCGAAGTGTGGGAGCCGTGAAGTTTACACTGTTTACCTCAATAAGTACTTTCACAACTTATTAAGCAGCCACCTGTTGGCGACGAAATTCATCACCATCGAAATCAGCGTTATACGGACGCGTCACAAGAACGTTCAACCTGAACGTCTTGCCTGGCAACACCTTCACCCTGTGCGCCATCATCGACATCTTGTGCAGAGTCGGCTGACGATTGAAGAGCACGATATCCCCGTCCAGCAAATGGCGATTCACAACATCCCCGTTGTACAACACAATCTCCTTCGTGTTCACATGCTTCAGGGACACCATACGCCCATCGGATCGAACGACCGTCTTGGCACCAGGATAGATGTCTGCCCCGTTCTGCACAAGTCGGTAGAGCTTGTCGCGATTGTAGACTGTGACACGCTCGGGGAAGGTCAGATTCGTGGCAATCTCCAGGGGCACGCCCAGTTCGTCGATGGACAGATTGGGATCCGGCGTAATGACGGAACGAGCGCTAAACTCCACACGCTTGCCCTGGATGTTGTAGCGGATACGCCCCTCCTTGGAACCGATACGCTGCTGAATAGACTTCAGAGGCCGCCCCGATCGCTGAGCGGAGGGCGCCACACCAGGAATCGAATTGTCCACCAAGGTCGCCACATGGTACTGGACAACATTCGTGTATTCGTCAATAATTCCCTTGGCCGAGTTGCGCTCGATCTTATCCTGCAGAATCCGGTCACTCTTGATGATCTCGAAGAGTTTGTGTGTCAGATCGTCCTCGGATCGCGTATTGTTGTCTTGTACCACCGAGGGGCGCATCTGGGGCGGCGGAATCGGTAGCATGGTGCAGATCATCCAATCCGGCCGGCACCAGAACCGACTGAGTCCCATGAAGTCCACATCCTCGTCCGTGATGCGCCGAAAGAGACGATGGACATATTCAACTTCTAGCATCTGCTCGGTTACCCCTCCCCCCTCTGCCATGAAGTAAGCACTAATACTTGCGATCTGCTTCTTTTCGTACTTATAGGGTTGCGTGGCGCCACAGCCGTCCTCGATCTCCTGGCCACAGCGGCTAATCGTGCTACAGGCCTTCAAGACCTCGTGCCACCGTGCCTCCTCCTTACGATTCGTCAGATGAGATCGCAGCTGCTTGTCGATCTTGAGCTTGCCACAGCGAATGCAGACACATTTGAGGACATTCATGACGGTTGGCAAGAACTGGATGAAGTAGACCGGCCGCGTTAAACGAAAGTGCCCGAAATGTCCCGGACATCCGTGGTTCGTCTGCCCACAGGAACGGCAGATCTTGCCGTTCTCCAATACACCCATGCGCGGATCGAACAGCCCACCCGTCTTGGGCTCATTTCCTTCGAAGGTGGCACTCGTGACGATCTCCACGACGGAGCGCCTTTCAATCTCCTCACCCGAGAAGATCGAAAACTGGACGCCTATTATCGTTTCGATATCCGACCGATGTTGGTTAAATCCGGATGGCATCTGATCAATCAATAGATTAAAGTCTCTAAACTGCCGTTTGTTCAAAGATGCAATCAAATTTATAGTGGTCGTCGATTCTTTATGTGGCCTAGGCCACTAACCTAAACCCTATAACACGAAAAGGGTAGATGGATTATCAAGAACATGATCCTATTCTCCAGGTGACCTACACATGGCATAATTGTCGGCTTGTGTATCGTGAAACCACGCATCAAGGTACACTTGTAGAACTCGTGGAACGACCGATCTGGGGACTCACCTGCTACATGGATGGCGTAATCCAGAGCTGTGAACTCGATGAAGAACTGTACCACCAGACCTTTGTAAAGGCGGTATTGAAAGGGGGAGAGCGTGTCTGTCTCTTTGGCGGCGGCGAAGGGGCATTGGCGCGCGAAGTTCTCTCCTATTCAGATGTGCAACAAGTGGATATGTATGAATGGGACAAAGACGTGGTACGCATCTTTCAAGAACACGGTGCCTCGTGGTCAAAGGGTGCCTGGTCACATCCAAAACTCCGTCTGTTCCACGAGGATGCCTTTCAGATCCGAACCGACCAACATCGTCTGCAGTACGATGCCGTTCTGATCGACCTCTTTGATCTGGACGAATCGGCTCTAAAGACCTGGATTCCGTTCCTACAGAATGCCGCCGCCTGGTGCCGAAAACAGATCGGGCTCTATGTGATGACCCAAGCCCCCTTTCCAGTCGCCACCCCCCTTCTAGAACACCTGTCCGATGTTCTCCGAGCCGCGGGGTTCCTCATTCATCCCCTGACGGTCTATATACCCTCCTTTCATGGCTATGCGACCTTCCTTGTCGGTGAGCGATTCCCCGCAATCTGATCGAGAGGACTTAAAGGATTGTGGTCACCGCACTATTTAGCATCCGACAGAGAATAGCAGTTCTTGGTATCTTTTTGTTCTACAACGACTGCGTCTGCCTGTTTAAGAACGGTGGATGGCTTTGCAGAGACAATAACCGGCTGCATAGCAAAACATCCCGCATCCTGTTGTTCTCGAGACCGTCGTAACCGTTCAAAGGCCGAATCCATCTCTCTCGTGGCCGCCGTATCCACCTGCCGATAACTGCTGGATCCGTGTCCATCGAATCGTCTGAGACCGCACTTGAAGGTCGACATCTGTCTCTAAATTTGAAAAGAAACTTGTTCTCAAGAACAGCATCATGCCATTCTTACGAACGAAACACTACCAAACCTTCGAAGTGATCGATGAAGTCACGGATACCGTGGTGCACAGGTTCGAAGGGGCATCTAATGCAGCGAAAGCATTCCCAGGAGATGAAGTGGAACTCGATGCCTCGGGCACCCTCCTTCTGAAAAGTCGAGCCCCCCATCCCTGTTTAGCCGGGTATCTAGAACTCAACAGCAAGACGACCTTTGGCCACACCAAATCCGGGCTTCCTCTGTATCTCTTTGTTCCTCTGAACACATCCTATCCGTCGTTTATTGTCGGATCCAAAGAAAAGGATCGAAGCCAGAAGCGCGTCGCCTTGGTGGAGTTCCTGGAGTGGACAGAGCATCTGCCTCGGGGATCTCTCAAACAATTGCTGGGCCCCGCCGGATCCCTGGAAGCCGAAGAACAGGCTCTGTTGTGGAATGCCTGCCCCTATAAGAATCTGAAGGAGGGGCTTACCGTTCTAGAGGATGACTGTCCTTCAAGAACACGGATAGAAGGTGTCACCTTCAATATAGATCCCGAGGGATGCAGGGACATTGACGACTGCATTACAATTGCCCAGGACGCCACGGGCACCCAGCTCACCATCACCATTGCCGATGTGGCTAGCTGCATAGAAGAGATGGGAGCCGTCGATCTCATGGCGGCTCAGCAGGGACAGACGCTGTACCGCGACGGCATGGCCATTCGACCCATGTTGCCACCCTTGTTCTCCGAAGACCAGTGTTCTCTTATTGCAGGTCAGCCAAGGCGAGGGGTATCCTTGACACTCGAGTTCAATAAGGAACTTGTTCTTCAGAACTCTGTCTGGTCAGAATCGTTACTCACAAATCAGACCAGTTATAGTTATGAGAACTTTACAGCCTCTGCACATGCAGACCTGCTTGGCAAACTCGTCTCGGCTCTGGAGAATAGTTCTATAGAGGAGCCCCATCTCTGGATTCAAGTCCTCATGCTCCACTACAACAAGGAGGCCGCCAAACTCCTTCTTGAAGCCGGCGTAGGCATTCTGAGAACGCACGAAGCCCCCGATCTCAAACGGCTCGAAAAGTATATCGCCATGGACGAATCGCTCACTCGACTGGCGCATTCAGCAGCCTCCTATACGCTGATCGGAAGTAAGCCGACCTATGTCCATTGGGGCATCGGCACGGAGGCCTATTGCCATGCCTCAAGTCCTATCCGTCGCTATGCCGATCTGGCCAATCAACGCATTCTCAAACAGCTCATCCGAGGGAATCGAGAGGGTCTCTTTGTCTCGGTGCCTGTTTCGGATCTCAATCAGAGATCCAAGATAAGCAAAGGCTATGAGCGAGACAGGGTCTTGTTACAGGTGCTCCTTGGGTCTGGAGCTCGTGAGTTCGATGCACGGATTCTGGATTTGACAGAAACAGACGACCAACTGAAAATAAGCATGTGGATAGATGAATGGCAGCAGCGAATCAAGCATCGTGTCAAGAAATTCGAGAAGACGGAAAGAGGGTACAGAATCGGGTCGGTGGATGAAACAGTCTCCCAGGAGATTGCAGAAGGACACCTCCTTCGCATCCGCTGCGGCATCCATCTAGGCGCCCGTCGCTGGAAAGATCGCCTTCTAGTAGAATGGGTGCCGTGTTAGATTTCCTCTTTCAACCACTGGTGGCCTTTACAATTCTTGTACCGTTAAGAATATAATTACGCCCTCTCCGTAGGAGGGCGTAATTATATTCTTAACACTAGTGCTTAGTATAAATGTACGCCCCCCTACAATTTGTAGGGGGGCGTACATTTATACTAAGCGGTACTATTTTTAACAGGCTATATGGTATTTATAGGACTTGAGGGAGGCTTTACAGAAAAATTCCTGCATTTTGGCCCCGGTACCACCCCTGAGAACACGACCAACTTTATTGGAATTAAGATGGACAGTTGGTTAAAGGTCGGACTTCTCTATGGAATCGGGTTTATGAGTGCTCTCGTCAATTCGTACTATAACTTTGCAGTGAGTGAAAATCTGCACTCCTATGTATGGCAACGAGCTGAAAAAGTGATCCCTATGAGTAAGTTCTGGACGTATTTCATCCTGTTCTGCGAACCGTTCATATGGCAAGTTCTCACAATTCTGCAGTTCTTCACAACGCTCACGCTTCAATTGCAGTTTATTTTGCCCGAAGTATTGGGTGGACTCGTTGCCCATATACCGGGTGTTATGCGACGACTCGCGGACAAGGAGTTTGATCCCAATTTGCTATCGAAGAAAAAATAAGTTGATGTAAGTTGATTATCGCAGATACAGAGAATTTGGTTGCACTAATCCACGTACCAATCGAGGGCGGAGCGCGGTGATTTTTTCCACCTGATCCGCATGCTCACAGAAGGTTGCCAAGCTCAGCCACTCATCCAACACATTCGCCAGTTTCAGCAAACCACGCACAAAGTTCCCCTCAAAGACACCGTACTCGGCACACAATAACGCAATATGTGCATCGGGTTCCGTGAGCCACCTGTAAATCGGCTCTGTCCACTGCAGCGTAATGTTCCAGTCGTCTTCGGACTTCATAGATCCGCACGTGTATTCGAGCATTCCCAATCGGTTCGCTTCGTCGTTCAAGAACTCTAAGACAGGCACGATGTCTCCGGGAATGCTCAGACTCGACGGCTTCAGATAGAGCTCCTTGTTAAAGTCCTCCAAGAACACGGAAAGGAGTGTGGCGAGCGATTCGCCGTCCAGAGCGTGGGCGGATTTGCTCAAGAAGAGTTCCGTTAGGAGGATCGGATGCGCCTCATTGATCTCCGTGGCGAGGATTCCCCGCAGCGTCAGATCGTCGGCTGACAGCGCCTTTACGTCCTCTACGGAGCCGCCTCCGTCCTTTAAGTACCCTGTTTGGCGCAGAAAGGCCACGGGAGTTCGGAGCTGGTTCGCGTGTTTCATCAGGGAGAGCCCGCACGCATGGGCTCTCTCCAGTTCCTTTTCGTTCTGTTGGAGAGCCTGGTAGTTGTGGAGAGCCGATTGAAAACTTTGCGAATCATGGAGTGCCATCCACTTGCTGAGTTCCTGCTGCGCCCGCTTCCATCGATTGCCCTGGGCGTCTTTGACAGCCTGTTCCAATGCGATCTTCAGTTCACACTTGGCGATAAGCTCATCACTGAGCTTATCGCGAATAGTGATGCGCGTCTTCTGCAGAGCCAGCACTTCCTGGTCATTCAGTGCGATCTCGCCCAAGCGCTGCTGGTACCAGTAGCTCTGCTCCATGATTCGGAGCCAGCCGATGTTATTCGCATTGAGCGTTTTGAGCAGGAAATCGTAGGAGAAGTCCATTCGGCTGCTGACCTGTTGCCGCCGCCCCTTCATCATCTCTTTCAGTTCATAGGGGCCTATCGGCTCACGGTCGGGTAGATAGACCACGAGCCCCTTGTCATCCTTGCCGCGGCGACCCGCGCGCCCCGCCATCTGAATGTACTCATCCGTTCGAAGGGCGCGCAAACGGTTCACGTCGGAATCGAATTTCTTGAGTCCTGTGAAGACGACTGTCTTGGTCGGCATGTTAATGCCGACCGCGAAGGTCTCTGTGGCGAAGAGGACTTTGATGAGCCCCTTGCCGAACAGGATCTCCACGATCTCTTTCAGCAGAGGGATCAGGCCGGAATGGTGATAGGCAATGCCCTTCACGAGGAGAGATTTGAGATCGTGGTACTGGGGCAGGGTTTCCAGGGAAGACTTAAAGGGATGCAAGTGGCTCGCCATGATGTGATAAACTTCGGCAGCTTGGCTACCATCCAGGAACGAGTGGCTGATCTTGCCGGCATTCTCTTCGCAGCCCTTGCGGCTGAAGGTGAAGACGAGGGCGGGCAAGAGATGCTGGTGCCGGAAGAGATCCAAGCAGTGATTGAGCTGGTGCTGGAAGGATTTGGGTCTCACTTTGCCCTCCACGGCGCCCTTTTCACCGGCTAGAACCTTGTTCTGCACCTTCTCCTTGAACTTCTCATGGCCGAAACGAATGGCTTCGATCGACTCCAGATAGGTCTTGTAGGTTTTCTCGTGGAAGACCTCGTCGGGGCTGAGAATAATCTGGAACTCGTCGGTGACGGGATCCAGAACCGTATGTGTGAGAGGGACAATTCGGTGATTTGTTTGAATGAGGTGGAGCGGAATGTGCTTGAGGGATCCGAGCCAATTTGCAAAGGGCGTCGGATTTCCGATCGTGGCCGAGAGCCCAATGATCTGTACGGCGGAAGGGAGAAGAATGAAGCACTCTTCCCAGACCTTGCCGCGATCTGGGTCGTTGATGTAGTGACATTCATCGAAGACCACCAGTCCAAGGTTCTCGAGTGAGAGGGAGGCTGTGAGACCGAGAGACTGTGTCTTGGAACCGCTCTTGTAGAGCAGATTGCGAAGGATCTCCGTGGTCATAACAAGGATCTGGGCATCAGGCCGATCCTTGATATCGCCCGTCATGATGCCGACTGTTGCCTCGGGGAACTGGCGTTTCAAGTCCCCGAATTTCTGGTTGGACAGTGATTTGATGGGGGTGGTGATGAAGGCTCGCTTGCCTTCTGCAAGTGCCTTGAAGATGGCAAGCTCTCCGACAGCGCTCTTGCCCGTCCCCGTGGGGGCGCAGGCAAGAACATTGTGATTCAGATGGATGGCTTTCTGGGCATACTGCTGGAAGGGATCGAGAGGATGCTTCAGAGGATTGGCTGGAAGGTCGGTGACAGGGAGAGAGAGGTCAGGTTGAATGAGATAGGACATAGTTGGCAACAGAGGGAGGGAGAAATCATTCAAATTTTTAATTGGAAAATAGAGTAGAGTGGATGCCGGTGATTGATCTGCCGCCACCAAGTCATCAATATCCAACAAGAGGTAGTAGGGCATTGCTTAGTCCAGCCGCTGCAGCTACAGCACAATCCGTCACAAGGCAGCCCACTGCAGCTGCAGCACGATTCGCGACAAGGCGATCTAGCAGTGCTCCTGCTCCTGCTCCTGCTCCTGCTCCTGCTCCTGCAAGAGCCACAACAAAGCGTAGTAGAACAGCTATCCCTAGACGACGGGCGGGGCGTAAACGTGGGCGCTTGAATCAAGAAGCCCAAGCTCCAGTTGCTGCAATGGTAGCAGCTCCTCCAAATCCAGATGCAGTTGCCATAATTAAGGCGGTTGCAAAAGATCCCGATGTAGTAAAAGCGGCACTGGCAGATACAGTTCGGGCGACGGGTATTGTAAACGTACAGCAAGAGATAAAACAAAAGAACAAGAGTGTAGACTTACAAACCGTACGAGCTAATTGGCAACGAATCGGCGACAAATATTCGGGCGCCGCAGTTACGAATGGGATTCAGGAACTATATCTAGAGTTAGACTATAAATCAATATCTGCCCCCCCCAACCCTATTAAATTACTGATGCAGAAAAACGTAATAGAAACAAAAATCAAAGAGGCAGGCATTAATACGATCGCAGGACTAAAGACATTTTTTAGGAATCTGAAGGCGTCTGTTGTTCCCAAGCTTGCCGAACTCAAAAAGGAACGTGATATTAAAATGGCAAACAAACGGGCACTTGAGGAGAAGAAAGCGGCAAAAGACGCCGCAAAGAAACTTCAAGAGTTTAATATGTCACCCGAGGGTGCCATAAAAGCCATTGAAATGACCGGCAAAGAAGTTGAGATCATGGAGATTGATGGTCAACCCTATCTGCCAGAAGGAAATTATGTAAACCTGGAAACACGTGAAGTTATACGTTCCAGTCCACTCAAATATGACACAGCAAATAATATACGAAATGCGCCGTGTGTCTATCGAGATGGCACAGTCATTAATCCATTTACTACAAATAAGCCGTTTTTTTGCAATAAGGTACAGCAAAACATCAGCGATGTTATTCCAGTAAGCAGTATTCTAAAGGATATTGATAAAATGCGACTTGTTCCCCATACAGGTAAAAAATCCATGCTAGACCAGTTTATTATATTACTACGAGGCGTTATGTCCAAGCCGCCGATCTCTGAGCAGCGCCCCAATCTGCCGGCGGCGTTTGATTATACCGTGGGGCCCTGGTGGCCAGATCCTGCACGACCCGGTGATACTATATGGACAAATCGTGAGCAGATACAGGTGAGCATTCAGAATATATACTCACAATTAGAAACATTTAAACAGAGTGCGGCATATAAAGAGCTTACACCTGTCCAGAGAAAAGATGAAACAGATGCATTTCAAGTACAGATACAGATACTCGAGCTTGGATTGACCTATCCCGAAGATATAATCCTGTTTTCGGAAACACTCGTCTATTTTGCTAAGCTTCCAGAAGTGTTGTTACAAGAAGATATAAAAGCGAATACATCTTCGGCAAGTTCTGAGCAGGCCGATGAATTACTAAAAGGTGCACAAATTAAGAGGAAAATTTATAGTATATGCAATAAGCTTTACGATCTACAAGACCTGCTTTTAAATATGGAACCTGCGGCAGACTATGCCGCATATGTGCAAGAAATCATAAATTTACAGGGATCTTATAAGGTAATCGATCATTTATGTAAATTATGCGATCGTCTTCATGACATGCCAACTGAAAGAGCTATGAATATGCGCGATTCCACAAAACAGCATTTTTTAGATGCAAATGAGAATTGGTGCGTAGGTGATTTTAAAACACTACTTGAGAATGGGTATAATACAATAAAGGGTAGACTTGGTAAAGTGGGGGATCAAACGAAATTACGTGACCTCTTTGCAGAATTTGCAGATGCTCTTCATGCTAGGTTAGCTAGTTCGATTATTAATAATTTGTGGGATGGCACAACGGAGAGGCAGGTTAAGAATGAAAAAACAAAAATAATTCTTAAAAAAGAAAACAAGCCGTTTCAGAATCTAGATGGAACGTCCATCTATCCGCCCTTCAAGGATACTCTTCTATTAGTAGGGGATGCACGGAGTCCCAGTGATATGGAAAAAATGGCAAATGAGATATGTCGCTTAGGTATAAGTCACTGGTATACAGAATCAACGGATGGTATGCAAAAGCATCTTGCCGCCCCCGCCTATATATCGTGTGCGATTACGCCAGTTCGAGATATAGGAGCTGCCGGCGCTCTTGATGCTGGAAGTGGATGGGGGGCTAGTGTCCATACAGCCTATGTGGAAGCGGCTGCGAAAGCCAAAGGGGTCAATGCAAAAACAAAAGCCGCTGCCGGCTTTTCTCCCCCCATCTCCTTAGAATGGCAGTATTTATGTACATCCGCAACACCTGCAACGGTTACTCCTATAGAACCCTTTTATAGAGGAATACGGCAGAGGGTTCCATCCTGTGTTAAAACAGCAGCGCCCTTTGAAGTAGGCGAATACGCCTGTGATGGTGGTACATTTGGACGCTGGGTAGGAATCGATACTGGATATGGACGCAAATGTATAGTTACCACTGTTCCCATATGGACAAAAGGAGAGGATGGGCGCCCTATTCAAATTTATGAGGAGCTATTTAGAACCTATGCAGATAATGATGGGAAATGGGGCACAGGATCTGTAAATAAGCTTGCTGAAATGGTAGGATGGCCTTATCTGCGGGGTGCGGCCGACGCTGTTTCCAATTCATCATTGGAATTTTGCCGACCAGGGACAAATATACCCTATAGCCTCGATGAATTAAAAGCGACTGCCAGTGAAGCTGACCGGTTAATGAAAAAGAAGGAATCAGGGACGCTTAGTGCCCAAGAAAAGCAGGTCTTAAAAGTTACAAATTTAATGTTAGAGGCAATTCTTTCATGGAAAACTGCAACAGACGCTTGGCAATTTAATACACTTCGTGTTGCAAATGACAATTTTCGATTGTTAGATAAGTCTGAACGAATTGTCGTATCCGTCAGTGATCTCATCGGAGCTCAGCAGAATCATATGATGGGCACAGGCGTATATGTAGTCGGCGGAAGTACTCTTAAACTCTATACACCCACCACAATTAATGAATCAGCTGTTAAAAAGGGAGATTTACTGCCAAGGATTCAACTTGCCATGGCTGCAAAGAACTGGTTGAATGGCGCTGCCACTGTATTGCCAAATCGGGATGGCTCTCCTCGCCCAAACTGCCAGTTATATTGTACAAAACTGGTTGAATTTGTAAGCGATTTTTTAGCATTTGTAATAGAAGATACAACAGATGCCCCGCTCTATATAGCGGCAAGGACTGCTCTTACTGCGCTAGAAGGTCATGTGCCTGTAGATACCCTAGAGGGACTGATTAATGCCATGGATTACAGTACCACATTAAATACACTGCAAATTTCTCCCTCCTTCACGACCTATTTGGACAAAGCCACGGGTGTGTTTTCTGCAATTATTGAGTTTCAATCGAATCGTATGACGTTACAGAAACTGTATGATAAATTTGCTAAATTGCCCTATGATGCAGATGGATTTGATGTCGATTTGGGGGGGGGATCTCGCAAGAAGATAAAGGGAGGCGCCCCTACAAGGAAAACGGGGAGCAACAGCAATGAGAGCAACAGCAATGAGAGCAACAGCAATGAGAGCAACAGCAACAACAATAACAATGATGATGAGAATAATGCTGCTCCTGCAAGAGCAAACCAAAAGAAACGTGCTAAAGTAATTATTAAACCAGTGAAACCCGTTGCTGCTAAAAAAGCAAGGCAGACAAAACAACCTGTTAAAAAGGAGTTTATGATTGAATATGCAAAACTCTTTAAAGAAGCTATTTATACCTATTATAACATAACAACTGAATCAGATAAAGCTACTACAGGACTCTTTTTAGCATCTGGTGTATTTAAGTCCTCGAATGCTAAAATAATTAAAGAGGCGGCGCCCCTTGCAAAAATAGTGGGCAAAGTCAAAACATATCTACAGGATAACGTGGGAACGTCTTCCGATGAATTAAAAGCAGCACTGCCGTTTATAGTAGATCGGTTTGAAGTCGATAAGATATGTGAGATATTGGATAATACTATACTTGCAATAAAGTATATTCATACAATATCGATAGAGCCACCCACTGGAAATACATCAGCCTTCGATTTATGTACATATGATCGTTTGTATACACATTTTTCTCGGATGAGTGTAAGCGTTATTGCAGGATCGCAGCAGAGATCTTCTATGGAAGACTCGGTAAATGCGGAAGGCGCAGCCGC